>Ga0209017_10000023_pt1 | contig 139582 bp, 119 predicted proteins | sample YNPBryunderm2012_FD_185812 | JGI IMG/M metagenome (GOLD analysis project Ga0209017, IMG submission 185812) | Anoxygenic and chlorotrophic microbial mat microbial communities from Yellowstone National Park, USA - YNP Bryant MS undermat 2012... ... | reverse complement strand
CCGTCCCCCGAAGCCAGAGCACGGGGGTGTCCGGGAGCGCCTTTTTCGCCTCCGCGCAGACATCCAGGTTGAACGAGATGATGACGCACTGAGCGAGCTTTCCGCTGCGGCGTATCTCGCCGGCGATGACCGGGACCGTCTCCGGCCCGCTCTTGATCTCCACGAACACCTGCCGGGCGGGCGGGACGGTCCGAAGCATCTCATGCAGGAAAGGAATCCGCTCTCCGGCGAAGCGCTGGCCCTTGAGGCGGCCAGCGTCCAGCCGCCGGAGATCCCACGAATGCGTCCCTGCGACCGTCAGATCGACTCCGGTGGTGCGTTTCGTGTCCGGATCGTGGATGACCACCGGCCGTCCGTCGAGCGACAGCCGCACGTCCAGCTCGAGCGCATCCGCCCCCTGTTCCCACGCCAGTCGCGCGGCCGCGACGGTGTTCTCGGGGGCATCCGCGGAAGCCCCGCGATGGGCGATGACGCACACACCTCCGCCGGCGGAAGCGCAACAGCCGGCCATCAGAAGCGCCAGCGCCGCAGCCAGAGTCCAGTTCATCCCGGACCTCCCTGAACGCCCCCCGCCCTTTCCCATTTATGACAGCTTACACCGCGCTCCGGCGCCGCTCCTTCCCCGCGCGCGTTTGCGGGACGAATCGGCAGCGGGTATAATAAGCGATGATTGTGCTTTTTGTCACAAGCGATTGACAGGAGACGGGCTGTCCGGTAAAATGCCTCGGCCTGTCCGGCGCGCCGGCGCGGTCCTGCGGACCCGGCAGGCCACGGTTCCGTCCAGGCAGGACGGTCACCCGGCCGCGCCGCTCCGGATAAGGCGCGGCATGCGTCAGGGCAAGGTCCCGTCACACTCACCCGAGAAGCGCCATCTGACAGGAGGAAGGCAACAGCAACAATGGCAGTCAAAGTAGGAATCAACGGTTTCGGTCGTATCGGGCGCCTGAGTCTGCGCGCGATGCTGCAGAAGTATCCCTCGGACATCGAGGTCGTGGCCATCAACGATCTGGTGGACGCGAAGACCAACGCCCATCTGCTGAAGTGGGACACCACGTACGGCCCGTTCGCCGGCGAGGTGGCCGCCGAGGAAGGCGCCATCGTGGTGAACGGCAAGAAGATCAGGAGCTTCCAGGAGAAGGATCCCGCCGCAATCGACTGGAGCTCGGTGGGCGCCGAGGTGGTGGTGGAGTCCACGGGGCTCTTCACGGACGCCGAGAAGGCCAGGGCGCATCTGGGCGGTACGGTGAAGAAGGTGCTCATCAGCGCCCCTGCCAAGAACGAGGACATCACCATCGTGATGGGCGTCAACGAGGGAGATTACGACCCGGCCCGGCACCACATCCTCTCCAACGCAAGCTGCACCACCAACTGTCTGGCGCCGGTGGCCAAGGTGCTGCTTGACAACTTCGGCATCGCCAGCGGCCTGATGACCACCATCCACGCCTACACCAACGATCAGAGGATCCAGGACCAGGCCCACAAGGACCTGCGGCGGGCCCGCGCCGGCGCTGCGAACATGATCCCCACCACCACCGGGGCGGCCAAGGCCATCTCGCTGGTGCTTCCCGAGCTGAAGGGCAAGATGCACGGTTTCGCCATGCGGGTCCCCACCCTGACGGTCTCCGTGGTGGATCTGACGGTCAACACCGAGAAGCCGGTCACAGTGGAGGCCATCAATGCGGCGATGAAGGCGGCCTCCGAGGGCGCGATGAAGGGCATCCTGGGCTACACCGAGGAGCCTCTCGTCTCCAGCGACTTCCGCGGCGACGAGCGCTCCAGCATCTTCGACGCGCTGTCCACGCTGGTGCTGGGAGACAACTTCGCCAAGGTGATCTCCTGGTATGACAACGAGTGGGGCTACAGCGTCCGCGTTGGCGACCTGATCCACTATATCGCCGGCAAGGGTCTCTGAGAGCGGCGTCTGCCGCAGGCCGCCGGTCCTTTTCCGGAAAGGAATGGCTATGAACAAGAAGACCATCGAGGATGTGGATGTCGCCGGCAAGCGCGTGCTCTGCCGGGTGGACTTCAACGTCCCGTTGAAGGACGGCGTCATCACAGACGACCGGCGCATCCGCGCCGCCATCCCCACCATTCAGTATCTGGTGGACCACGGAGCGAAGGTCATCCTCTGCTCTCATCTGGGCCGCCCGAAGGGACAGGTGGTCGAGGAGCTGCGGCTGAACCCGGTGGCGGCCCGGCTGGCCGAGCTGATGGGCCGGCCGGTCACCAAGGTGGACGACTGTATCGGCGAGGACGTGAAGAAGGCCGTCGCCGCGATGAAGGACGGGGACATCCTGCTTCTCGAGAACCTGCGCTTCCACAGCGAGGAAGAGAAGAACGACCCGGACTTTGCGGCGCAGCTCGCTTCACTGGCCGAGCTCTACGTCAACGACGCCTTCGGAGCGGCGCACCGGGCGCATGCCTCCACGGAAGGGGTGACGAAGCACCTGCCGGCGGTCTCCGGCTACCTGATGAAGAAGGAGCTGGATTACCTGAGCAGGGTCATCTCGGATCCGGAGCGGCCGTTCGTCGCCATCCTGGGCGGCGCAAAGGTGGCGGACAAGATCCCCGTCATCCAGAACCTTCTCACGAAGGTGGACACCCTGATCATCGGCGGGGGCATGGCCTACACGTTCTTCAAGGCGCAGGGGCTGGAGATCGGTAAGTCCCTGCTGGACGAAGAGGGGCTGGAGCTGGCCCGGAAGGCGATGGAGGACGCGAAGGCGCGCGGCGTGAAGCTGCTTCTGCCCACGGACATCGTGGTGGCGGCGGAGTTCAACAACGACTCTCCGTCCCGCGTGGTGCCGGCGGACCAGATCCCGGCGGATATGATGGGCCTGGACATCGGCCCGGAGTCCCGAGAGGCGTTCGCCGCCGAGATCAAGACCGCCAGGACGGTGTTCTGGAACGGCCCGATGGGCGTTTTCGAGATGCCGAACTTCGCGCATGGGACGCTTGCCATCGCGGAAGCGCTGGCCGCAAGCGGCGCCACGACCGTCGTCGGCGGAGGGGACTCCGCGGCGGCCATCGAGCAGATGGGGTATGCGGACAAAGTGTCCCACGTTTCCACCGGCGGGGGGGCCAGCCTGGAGTTCGTGGAAGGCCGGGAACTGCCGGGCGTGGCCGCCCTGCTGGACAGGTGAGGAGCGACCGCTTTCCAATGACCGGCGCCCTCTCCCCGGCCGGGGAGAGGGTTTCTTTTGGAGGACGCGCCGTTCCCTGAGGCGCGGAACCGGAAAGGAGCCAGACAGACACTATGAGGACTCCGCTCATTGCGGGAAACTGGAAGATGAACAACACCCGGGCGCAGGCGCGGGAGCTGGTGCAGGCGCTCATTCCGCTGGTCAAGGGGCTTCAGGGCGTGGAGATCTGCGTGTGCCCTCCGTTTACCGCCCTGGATGCCACCCTTCAGGCCATCGGCGACTCGGGGATCCGCCTGGGGGCTCAGAACACCTTCTGGGAGGAGAAGGGGGCATGGACGTCCCAGATCTCTCCGGACATGCTGGTGGAGGCCGGATGCGCCTACGTCATCATCGGGCATTCGGAGACCCGGGGGCGGTTCGGGACGGTGGACGGGACTCTTGCCGCGCGGCTGGGCTATTTCGGCGAGACGGACGCCACCATCAACGCCAAGGCGAAGCTGGCGCTCGCAAAAGGCCTGACCCCCATCATCTGCTGCGGGGAGACCATCGACGAGCGCAAGGCCGGCCGCACCGACGAGGTGGTCCGCGGCCAGATCCGGGCGTGTCTGGAGGGACTGGCCCCGGAGCAGATGGCCGGACTGGTGATCGCCTATGAACCGGTGTGGGCCATCGGCACGGGAGAAGTGTGCGAGGCCGGGGAGGCCGACCGGGTGTGCGGGCTCATCCGCCAGACCGTAAGGGAGATGGCGGGCGACGCCGCGGCAGACGCCGTCCGGGTGCTCTACGGCGGCAGTGTGAACGACACGAACGCGGCGGAGCTGCTGGCGAAGCCGGAGATCGACGGGGCGCTGGTGGGAGGAGCTTCGCTGAAGGCCGACTCGTTCAGCGTGATCTGCAAGGCCGCCGCGCAGGGCTGAGCGAATCGTAGAAAGACCGGTCACGGGGGCCGCCGGCGGCGGCCCCTTCGCCTCACGCGGCGTCGTCACTCAGCAGCGCCGCTGCAGCCTCAACGATGGCCGGGCCGATCTCCTCCAGGGGCAGAATCATCCGGACGCAGCCGGTGGCGATGGCGGCCTCCGGCATCCCGGAGCAGGCGGCGGGCCTCTGAGCAATGGTCAGCCCTCCCGCCCTGTGAACGGCGCGGATGCCCTCCGCGCCGTCCCGGCCGGTTCCGGTCAGGACAACGGCTATGACGCGCGAGCCCAGGGCAGCGGCCGACTGGAACAGCACGTCCACGGACGGGCGGACATAATTGACCGGCGGACCGCCGCGCACGGTGAGGCGGCCCTGCGGACTGATGGTGAGATGGCGGCCGGGAGGGGCGATGTAGACCGAACCGGGCTCGACCAGAAGCGAGCCTCTGGCCTCCAGAACCGGCAGGGCCGAGCCGCGGGAGAGCACCTCGGGAAGGCGGCTCGGGAAATCCGGACGGATGTGCTGGACGATGGCGACGCATCCCGGGAAGGCCGCGGGCAGGGACGAAAGCAGCCGGGCAAGGGCGGGAGGCCCCCCCGCCGACGCGCCGACGACCACGACCGGAAGCCGGGGGACCGCTGCAGAAGCGCCAGGGTTGGACGAGCTGTTCGACGACGCCATGGCCTGAAGATTATTCCGCATCCGCCGGGAGGATTGGAGCAATGAACGCACAGGAGGGCAGGCGCCGCTGGGGAAGGACCCTGGCAAAGTGGATCTTGACGGGAGCGTCGGGACTGGCGCTGTGGATGGAACTGCGCACCCGCCCGGTGCCGGACGCTGCAGCGGCCCTGCAGGAAGGAGCCCGGCTTCTGGCGTTCAGGCGGGTCCTTGCGGTGGCTGCGCACCCCGACGACCTGGAATGGTACGCCGGGGGGACGCTGGCCCGGATGGCCAGAGCGGGCGTCGAGGTGCACGTCATCGTGGCGTCGGACGGGGAACGGGGACCGAACCTTACAGGCGCCCGCGACCTCCGGGCCGAACGGCGGCGCGAACAGGCGGTTGCGGCGGACCTGATCGGCTACAGGAGCGTGCACATGCCCGGCCTGCCGGATAGGAGCGTGGCCCGGGGGAACGCACTTCGCCGGGAGCTGGAGAAGGTGGCCTCCACAGTGCGGCCGGAGGCCGTCCTAACCTTCGACCCGGAGAAGCCGTCCCTGCCCTACCTGCACGCCGACCACCAGGGTGCGGGCCGAATCGTGAGACAGTGGTGGAGAGAGCAGGGGAAGGGGCGTCCCGCGCTCTACTACTGGCAGACACGGCGGCCCGATGTGCTTGTGGACATCTCGGAGGTGATGGATGTGAAGCTGGCGGCCCGGGCGGCGCACCGGACTCAGGGGACCGGCCGCCCGGACCTCCTCCGGAGCCTCGGCGCCGCGGCGGGAAGGCCGGCCGGGCTCGCCAGTGCCGAAGCCTTCCGGCGAGCCCGGCGCTGAGGGAGACGCTCAGCCTTCCGATCCGGAAGGCCTTGCCCTGACCGGCCGGGAGGCGGACGTCTGCCGCACGCTGCGCTCCGGGCTCCGCTCCCGGGCGAGCTGCCGGGCCCGCTTCCTTGCAACCTCCTCCCTTGCGAAAAGCCACAGACCGCTCGCTGTGAGCAGCGCCAGGCTGCCCGCGAAGATGTCCGCCACGATGCGAAACCTCCCTTCGCCAAAGTTGAAGTGGTGCAGGTCGAGGATGAACTTCTCCAGTTTCGCGGCCGCCTCCGGCTCCTGGAACACCGCCGCGCCGGTTGCGGCGTCGATGAACAGCTTCCCCGGCGGCTTTTCCCGCGTGTGGATGCGGTACTGAAGAGTGCCCTTCTCGTATTTCAGCTCCAACTTCTCAAGAGGGACGTCTCCGAACTTTTGCCGCGCGATGGCGAGCGCGCGCTCGGGCGGGACGGGCAGACTGTCCAGCCGCACCCCGGCGGTCAGCAGAGGCACGGCAGCCGCCGAGGCTTCGCCGGAGGGCTTCGGAGGCTTCGCGGGGGCGGGCTTCAGCCCGAACGTCTCGCGGTTGTTCAGGAGAATGCCTGTGACCGCGAAGCTGATGAGCGCCAGCGATGCCGCCACGCCGACCCACTTGTGCCAGGCACGCAGGAGGCGGTGAATCTTACCCATTTCGTCAGTCTCCTCCGTCCGTCTTTCCCCGGATGGCGTTCCACTCCGCCTTGCTCTTCACGAAGGCGACGTGCCCGTCCAGGAACACGACGTTGGCTCCGGCGCGGTGCCAGGCCCGCACGACAAGCCCTTCCTTCTTCATCTCCTTGCCGTTCTCCCACGGGAAGAACAGATCCTGCATCAGCTGAAGCTGGGACAGAAACTGAGGATTTTTGTCTTCCTTGCCCTCCAGCACCTTTTTGGTGTCAATGCCCATGTCCAGATGGGAGAGCTTGCGGATAATGGGCATACGGAGATCCTCGTCCCAGGGGTTGGAGAAGCAGCGGCCTCCCACTTTGTAGCTGATGCCGAACCTCTGCCAGACCGGGACGCCGCTGCGCCCGTCTCCCGTGTCGGCGGGGCAGTGAAAGATCTCCGGCGCCTTGACATACTGCATCAGGACGGTGTGGGTGCCGTAGGAAGGCGTTGATCTCTCCAGCTTGATCCCAAGGGGCATGCATTCGCGCCAGTCGTTGGCGTACATCAGGACGGCGCTGTGGATGTTGCGCAGGTTGGACGCGCAGCGGGCGCGCAGGGCCGTCTGGCGGGCCTGCCCGAATACGGGCATCAGGATGGACGCCAGGATGGCGACGATGGCGATGACAACGAGAAGCTCCACCAGGGTGAAGCCGCGGCCCGCGTGCCGGGCGTTTCTTTTGCCCGGGCGGGCGACCGTAAGGATCGCGTTGAGCGGAATCATCTTGCCTGTCTAGCCCTTTCTGCCACCGGGTGGCATCTAAATCCCCCGAAACCCGGAGCCCGCGAAGGCAGAGCCGGTCGTCGGCATAGATGCCACTCGGTGGCATCTATGCCGCCGGCAACTCCGCCACACGCTCAGGCGTTCGGGCCAGGGGATTGCCTTGCCGGGTGCCAGGCGTTGGAGTTGCCACCACGTGGCACATCCGGCGCCCACCTTATACCATACATGCCACGCGCTTGCAATAGAAAAAGAGGGGGCCAGTACCAAAGTACGGGGCATTTTTTCCGCCCCGGGTCCCGGACCGGCGGCCCGCCGCCGGGCGGCGCCCCATTTATGCCATGGGAAAGGGTGAGGGCGTTAGCCTGTTTATCTGTCCGGGTCCCCGTCGTCTCTCGGCTCCATCCCCAGATGCTGCGAGATGAGCCTGCGCGCGTTCGAAAAATGAGCCTCCATCTCCCGGCGGGCCCGGTCCGCATCCCCATCAACCAGGGCCTGATAGATGCTCACGTGCCCTTCGGCCGTCTTCCGCGCGTCGTCTTCAGTCACCAGAGTGCGCAGTCTGTAGGGACGCAAGGCGATCAGCAGGGCGCGGACGAAGGAGGTCATGACGGGGTTGCCCGCGGCGGTGGCGATGGCCACGTGGAAGCGCTCGTCGGCTTCGACGAACGCCGAACGGTCGCTGACCGCGCGCTGCAGATCCTCCAGGCACTCTCTGATCTGAAGGAGGTCCTCCGGCTGGGCGCGCCGCGCCGCCGCGGCCGCCGTCTCCTTTTCAGCCATGATCCTGGCTTCTCCCAGATGGACCAGATTGCGGTCGTCCATCATCAGCGCGAGATCCAGCGTCTCGGACAGCGTGCTGACAAGAGGCGAAAGGTCCGGCTGCTGGACGAAGGTGCCGAGGCGCGGGTCGATGCGGACCAGTCCCAGGCTCTGCGCCTGGAGCAGGCCGTCCCGGACGATGCTCGGCTTGACCTGCCACTCCTGCGCAAGACGCGGGATGGCCGGAAGCCGGTCGCCCGCGCGCATCTGGTTCTCCCTGATGAACTGGATCAGCCTGCTGACAACATCCCTGCCGGTAGCGCTCTGAGTTGACATCGTGATCATGGACTCCCGTTCTGGCGCGACGGAGAATTTCCGGGCGCGCATCGCCGGATGCTTGACAGGAGGGCGGCGGGCGTGTTAGATTATCAGCTGATATATAAACATTCCCGCCGTCACCGCCTCGCCCGGCGTCTTCATTCTATCGGCGGGCAGGCGCCGGGTCAAGAGAACCCGGGACCGCACCGGGGGGCTCGGCATCCGATCGGAGAGAGGAGCGGACCGGCACCGCCCTGCGCCCGGAGGGCCGGAAGGGTCCGGCGGCTCCGGAACACGCAACGGAGGTAGCGCCGCATGGCAAAAAGAGAAGTCTCCCGGCGGACGTTCCTGCAGGCATCCGCCGCTTCCCTTGCAGCCCTGCAGCTGCGGGAGGCGGCCCCTGCCGGGGAAGCGACCCAGGGAGCGAGGGAAAACACTATGCAGGAACCCGTCTTTCAGCGGCTCTCCGGCGAGCCGTACATGCTGCGCGGAAAGCGTCTGGTGTTCACGAACTGGCTTTTCATCAGGCCAGGGTCATTCGCCTGGGTCGATGAGCGGGGCAACAATGTGACGGTGGGCGGCTCGGCGGGTCCCTGGGGGCCGCGGCTTGTGAAAGCGGAGTTCCCGTACGGCATCCGGCTGATCGCCCGAAAGGCCCGCCGCTCCGGCCAGCTCATGGACAGGCCCGATAGCGAACACTTCAGCTACCTGTTACTCGGGTCCATCGTGCAGGACGGAGGGATCTACCGCGCCTGGGTGGGATGGCATTACCGGGAATCCGCAGACGGGATGTACTGGAACCCTCCCGTGCTCTGTGAGAAAGAGGGAGGCGGGCGAATGCCGCTCTACGGGGGCACGGTCTTCGTCGATCCCTCGGCTCCGCCGGGCGAGCGGTACAAGTGGGTGGGCGGGGGCAACCTCCCGCGCGAGGATTTCGAACGCTTCAAAGCGAAGCACCCGGGCCGCTGGGAGCCCAGGTCAGACCGCGGCGATCACATCCTGGCCGTGTTCGGCGCGGTCTCGGGGGACGGGATCCGATGGAGACAACTGCCTGAGCCGCTGGTCGTCGAGCACAGTGACACGCATATCACGGCCTATTACGACGAGACCCTCCGGCGATACGTCATCTACACCCGCAACTACATGATCCGGGAGCAGGCCCGGGGCGCCACGGCCGGCAGCGCTGGCTGGTACGAGATCGGCAGGCGCTCCATCGGCCGCACGGAGAGCGAGCGCTTCGACGCCTTCCCGGTGTCGGAGCCGATCCTTGTCCCGCATCCGGAACTGGAGGCGTCCGAGCTGCTCTACACCAACTGCCGGACGAACATCCCGGGCGCTCCTGACCTCCATCTGATGTTCCCCAACATCTGGCATCTGATGGACGATACCACCTCCACCGCCGTCGCCTCCAGCCACGACGGCAAGGTCTGGAACTTCCTGCCGGGCGGGTATGTGCTGGAAACCCCCGAATACGGGGAGTGGGACGGCGGATGCCATTTCACCGGCCCGAACCTTATCGAGCTGCCGAACGGCGATTTCGCGCTGCCCTACACGGGATACAACTTCCCGCACAAGTATCCCAGGGGTCAGCTGAACAACGGCATCGGATACGCGATCTGGCCGAAGGGCCGCATCATTGCTCTGGAAGCTCCGGAGCGCGGGGAGTTCTCCACGGTGGGGTTTATCCCTCCCGGACGCAAGATCAGGATCAACGCGGTGACGGCGCGCGCGGGTCACATCCGGGTCGAGGTGGTCGACCTGGAGCGGGGAGTGATCCCGGGCCACAGCTTCGAAGACTGCGACCCGGTCATCGGCGACCAGTTCCGGAAACCCCTCACCTGGAAGGGACAGGATGATACCGGGCTGGAACGGGGAAGGGCGATGCGGCTCCGGTTCAGGATGGAACGGGCGTCGATCTACGGACTGGACTTCGAGTGACACCAGGGGCAGCCGGCGGGATAGAGGGATGCGCATCGACGAGATAGACAGCCTGACACGGTGGCCGGGGAGCATCCCTGACGCGCGCGAGCGGATACGGGAGTCGCTGACGGCTTCCGGAAAGCGGCTGGTGGTGATCGATGACGACCCCACCGGCACCCAGACCGTCAGGGATGTTCCGGTCTGCCTGGACCTGTCGCTCGAAAGCCTCCTGCAGACCGCCGCCTCAGCCGGGCCGGTCTTCTATGTCTCGACCAACTCCAGGAGCCTGCCCGAGGACGAGGCGGCGAAGCTGAGCGTGCAGGTGGGGCACAGCGTGTCGGCGGCAGCCTCCGCGCTCGGCTTCGATCCCCTTCTGGCGTCGCGCAGCGACAGCACCCTTCGCGGACATTTCCCGCAGGAGGTCGAGGCGCTGACGGAAGGCATGGGGCTGGAGTGCGACGGGATCGTGCTGGCCCCGGCGTTCTTCGAAGGCGGCAGGTTCACCATCGACGATGTCCATCTGGTGCAGCAGGGCGGTGAGCTGGTCCCGGCCGCCATGACCGAGTTCGCCCGCGACCCCGTCTTCGGGTATCGCAGCGCCGACCTGAAATCGTGGGTGGAGGAGAAGACCCGCGGGCGATGGTCCCGCGAGGAGGTGCTGTCCGTCTCCCTGCCCCTTCTGCAGGATGGAGGGCCGGAGGCGGCGGCGGAGATGCTTTCTCGCTGCGCGGGAGGACGGCCGGTGGTCGTCAATGCAGCCTGCTACGCCCATCTGGACACCTTCGTGCTGGGGCTCATCCGCGCTGAAGAGGCCGGGAAGCGGTTCGTCTACCGCTGCTCGGCGTCGTTTGTCAAATCGAGAGGGGGGTTCCCGGACTCCCCGCTGCTCGGGGCGGAAGAAGTCTGCGCGGCTCCCGGGCCGGGGCTGGTGGTGGCGGGCTCCTACGTGGAGCGCACCTCCCACCAGCTGGAGGCGCTGATCCGGTCCGGGCTGGCGGAGGGAGTGGAGGTGGCGGCGGGGGAGCTGGCGGACGATTCGCGGCGGCAGCGCGAGGTAGAGCGCGCGGCGCAGCGCGTGGAACGCCTGCTCAGCTCCGGAAGGACGGCTCTGGTGTACACGTCGCGCGCCCGGCTGCCCGGGGAAGGTAAGGAGTTTCTGGAGGCCGGCAGGAAACTGATGGGCGGCCTCTGCGGGATCGTTGAAAGGGTCGGCTGCCGTCCGGCATACCTTGTGGCGAAGGGCGGGATCACGAGCATCGAGATCGCCCGGCAGGCCCTCGGCGCGAAGCGGTGCGATGTGCTCGGGCAGATCCTTCCCGGCGTGCCGGTCTGGAGGATGGGGGAGGAGGGCAGGTGGCCGGGCATCGCTTACACGGTGTTTCCTGGCAACGTGGGTGATGACCAATCTCTGACCAGAGTGGTCTCCCTGCTTTCCGGAGGGACCGGACCGTGAGATACACGAACCTGGGAAGGTCTCCGCTGAAGGTGTCGCGGCTGTGCTTCGGCGCCATGTCGTTCGGTGCGGTGAACGACGCGGCAGAAGCGGAGAGGCTCGTCGGCAGGGCTCTCGAGCTGGGCGTGAATTTCTTCGATACTGCCGTCGCCTACACCGACGGACAATCCGAGGAGTTCCTGGGGCGGGCGCTGCGGGGGGTGCGCGACCAGGTGGTGCTGTGCACCAAGTTCGGATCGCGCGTGGAGATCGGAGAGGGCGTGAACGACCGGGACAGCTCGCGATATCACATCGTGCGGGCGCTGGAGACCAGCCTGCGCAGGCTGCAGACGGACCGGATAGACCTCTACCTGATGCACATGCCCCACCCCGGCATGAACCTGGAGGAGACGCTGGAGACGCTCGACCTGCTCGTCCGGCAGGGCAAGGTCCTCTATGTGGGGTGCTCCAACTTTCCCGCCTGGCTGCTCTGCAAGGCGCTGTGGGCCAGCGACCGCCGGAACCTGATCTCCTTCGGGACGCTGCAGTCGGTCTACAACCTCATCGAGCGCGGCGTGGAGATGGAGGTCCTGCCGCTCTGCCACGCCGAAGGGCTGGCCTTCATGGCCTATCGCGCGCTGTGCCGGGGCATCCTGGCGGGAGAGTATCTGGAGTCCGGCGGCGAGGCGGACGTCAGAGCCGTACACCTGCAGCAACGCTTCGCCCCGGGCCTCCAGAGACTGCGGGAGTTCGCTCTGGACAGGGGCCGCACTCCCGCGCAGGCGGCGCTCGCATGGATTCTGGCCCATCCCGCGGTGACCTGCGCGGTGGCCGGTCCGACGCGCGAGGAGGAGCTGGAGGAGCTGGCGGCAGCTGCCGAATGGGAGCTTACGCCACCGGAGAGAGCCTGGCTTTCGGAGGCGTTCCCCGCCTCCACGGCAGACGAGCAGATCGGCGTCCATGCGGACTGGCGCACGCGCCTCGATCTGCTGCTTTGAGAGGACCCTGATATGCCCGACAGGATCGGCTTTATCGGACTGGGCGTGATGGGCGCTCCGATGGCGCGCAACCTTCGGAAGGCGTTCACCCGGGTGACGGTCTTCGACTGCGACCCGGCGAGGCTTTCCGCGTTCCCGCCGGAGCAGTTCGGCATCGCCGGATGCGCGGGAGACGTGGCGGAGCGCTCGGACACGGTCGTCCTCTCGCTGCCCGGCTCGGCCGTGGTGGAGAGCGTGGTGACCGGACCGGAGGGCATCGCCGGGAGGCTGGCCTCCGGGAGCGCGGTCATCGACACGAGCACCACTGAGCCGGCAGTCAGCAGACGCCTGGCGGGCGCTCTGCGGGAGCGCGGCATCGGGTTTCTGGACGCTCCGGTGAGCGGGGGCGAGAAGGCCGCCGTGGAAGGGACGCTCTCGTTCATGGCAGGCGGCGACGAGGATGTGTTCGAGAGCTGCAAGCCGGTGCTGCAGGCCATGGGGGCCAGCGTGGTGAGGGTCGGCGGCAGCGGCGCGGGATCCGTGGCGAAGCTGGTCAACAACCTGATCGTCGGGGCGGAGTTCGCCGCCATCGCGGAAGGCTTCGCCCTGGCGGTCCGAAGCGGACTGGACGCGGGAGTCCTTTACGAGGCCATACGGGGCGGCTGGGCGCAATCGAAAGTGCTGGATGTCAGCGCACAGGCCTTCCTCAACCGGGACTTCCGGCCCGGCGGGTCGGTGGACATCCACTGGAAAGATCTCGGGTATGCCCTGTCCGTTGCCAAAGATGCTGATGTTCCGACGCCCGTCACCGCCATCGTGCACGAGGTCTTCAAGGCGGCGCGGGCTGGCGGGAAAGGAAAGCTGGCACAGCCCGCGGTCGTTCTGCTCTGGGAAGAGCTGCTGGGACTGAGGGTTGGAGGAAAAGACGATGAACAAGGTGCGTGAGCGAATCGCCGCGGTGCGCCGCCCGCTTCTGGGAATGGCGTGCTATTCGTACGATCCGGCCTTCGTGGACATGCTGGGCCACGCCGGAGTGGATGCCGTCTGGATCGAGATGGAGCACTGTCCCATCTCGTTCAGGGAGGCTGCCGACCTCTGCCGCATCGCCGGCGGGCTGGGGCTTCTGACCATGATCCGCATCCCCGACGCGAGCCGGGAGAACGTGCTCAAGGCCGCGGAGGCCGGCCCGGACATCATCGACCTGCCGATGGCCAACTCGGCGGAGGTGGTGGGCCGTTTTGTCAGCCACGCCCGGTTCGCGCCCGAAGGGACGCGCGGATTCTTCGCGTCGTCCCGGGCGGTGAACTACGGCTTCGGGCCGGGCAGCATCGCCGACATCCAGAGGGCGATCAACCAGGACATCTGCCTGATGGCGCAGATCGAGACCCGTGAGGCTGTGGCCCGTGCCGATGAGATTGCCGGCGTCCCCGGTCTGGACGCGATCTTTCTGGGAGCCGGCGACCTCTCGGCGAGCTTCGGCCTTTGCGGGCAGACGGACCATCCGGTCATCACGGCCGCCCTGGAGCGCGCCATCGAAGCGGCCAGAGGCGCAGGCAAGCTCCTGGCCATGGCGGCGCCGCCCCATATGATGACGGTCTGGCTGCAGAAAGGAGTGGAGCTGATGTTCCTCGGCAGCAACATCAGCTGCATGAAGACCGGACTGCTGGAGACCTTGGCGGCAATCAGGCGCGAGACCGACGAGTTCCCGGCAGTCGTGGCGCATCCTTTGCCTGCGGCGAAGAAGCACTAGCCGGCCGGCCCCTGCCGCGAAGCGGCGCCGCCGCGGCCGGCCGCGTACACCGAAGGGAAGAGACTCCTGAATGGTGGGAAGTCTTCACTGGATCGATCTTGCCATCGTCCTCGCCTACCTGATCATCCTCGCGTCGATAGGAGTTCTGTTCTCGCGGCGTCAGACGAGCCTGGAGCAGTTCTTCCTCGCGGGCCGGAGGATGGGATGGATCCCGGTGGGGATGTCGCTGATGGCCTGTCTGAACAGCGGCATCGATTATCTGATGCAGCCCTCGGCCGTCATGAAGTACGGCGTTGTGGTGCTGTTGAGCGCTCTGTCCTGGCCCATCCTCTGGCCCTGGGTGAGCAGGGTCACCCTGCCCTTCTACCGCCGCCTGAACATCTTCACCGCCTATGAGTACCTGGAGCGGCGTTTCGACCTTTCCGTGCGTCTTCTCGCCTCCGGCATCTTCCTTCTGTGGCGCGTGGGCTGGATCGCGACCGCAATGTACGTTCCCTGTCTTGCCGTCAGCGGGGCCACGGGGGGAGCGATGCCGCTGCAGCCGACGATCCTCGTGCTGGGAAGCGTGGTGCTGATCTACACGGTGCTGGGCGGGATGAAGGCCGTCATCTGGACGGACATCGTGCAGTTCTGCGTGATGTTCGGCGGGCTTGCGGCCACGGTGTGGGTGGTGCTGGGACAGATCCCGGAGGGCGCGGCGGAGGTGTTCCGGACGGCATCGGAGGCCGGAAAGACATCGCTTGTGGTGGGACTCCCGGCAGGAGGCGCGGCCGGGGTTGCGGAGCGGGTGAGGCTGTTCTTCACCACGGACATGACGACCATCGGGTTCCTCGTGGCGGTGGTGGTGGGACGGATGGCCGTTTACACGGCGGACCAGGTGATGGTCCAGCGTTTCCAGACGTCCCGCTCCCTGCAGGACTCAAGACAGGCCTTTGCCATCAACGCCATCGGCGACTCGGTGTGGACACTGGGCCTGGGCTTTATCGGGCTGACGCTGTTCGCCTACATAGCCCGGCACCCGGAATACGGCCGTATGGCTTCGGATCAGATCTTCCCTCATTGTCTGGCCACGAACTTCCCGGTGGGAGCGGTGGGGCTGGTGATCGCCGCCATCTTCGCGGCGTCTCTGAGCTCCATCGCATCCGCCATCAACTCGTGCTCATCGGTGGTGATCGTGGACTTCTACCGGAGACTGAGGAGCGGGCCTTCCCGGGGGGACGATGAGAGCGAGACGGAACAGCGCCGCCAGGTGCTCGTTTCGCGGCTGACGACGCTGGCCGTGGGCGCCGCGGCGATCGCCCTCTCTGCGAACGTGGGACGGCTGGGGGATCTGATCGTGATCGCGAACAAGGTGATCCAGCTGTTCACCGGCCCGCTGTTTGCGGTGTTCGTGCTCGGCCTGTTCGTTCCACGCGCCGGAAGCCGGGGGGCTTTGATCGGCGGGCTGACCGGCGCCGCGGTGAGCGCGTACGTCGCCTTCGGCAGCTCGCTCGCCTTTGTCTGGCCGGCGACGCTCGGCTGCGCGGCCACGCTGCTGAGCGGGTATGGCGTGTCCCTGGCGGGCCGTCGCCCGTCGGCGGAGCAGGTCGGGCTGACTTTCCGGCAGGTGATGAAGCAGGGGGTTCCGGATGCGGAAGCAAGGAGAACCTTCGGGCCTTCGCCCCGGGAGCTGGCCCGGAGCGCGAAGGGAGAGAGCCCCCGCGCTCTGTAAAGAAAATGGAATCCGGCCGAAAATTGCTCTTGACCCGCTGATTACCAGCTGTTACAATATCGGTAGCGGGAGCTGGGGCGGCCAGGGCCCGAAGGTCCGAAGGCAAGTTCAGTGGGGAAAGATCTGATAATCAGTTGCCTATCTATTGGCCGTGAACAGCTTTTTCGGCCAACGCGGGCACAGTGCGTTTGAAAACGAGGAGGAGTGGTCCGATGGTACGTCAGGCAGTCAGGTCCAGACGCGGCAGGGGGTTCACCCTCATCGAGCTGCTGGTCGTCATCGCCATCATCGCCATCCTGGCGGCGATTCTGTTCCCTGTGTTCGCGGCCGCGCGCGAGCGGGCCCGGCAGTCCAAATGCACCGGCCACATCCGGCAGCTGGGCACGGCCATGCTGCTGTACGCCGACGACAACGGAGGGAGGTTCCCCGCCAATCTTCCGCCGACGTTCCAGAACGGAGCCTGGGTGTACCGCAACTGGGATTACCAGCTGGTGCCCTATGTGCGGAGCCAGGCCATGTTCCGTTGCCCCAGCTACCACCGGGACATGAGCGAGAAGCGCGAGACGCGCAATCTGAGCACCTACGGCGCCAACGCCAACCTGATCGCCCAGAAAGCATCCATTGTGGAGCAGCCCACCAGAACGGTAATGCTCTTCGACGCTGACGACGACGCCTTGTCCCGCATCATCGGGAGGGCTCAGTACGTGGGCTACTTTCACTGGGGGATGTTCGACTACCGCCACCGGGACGGCGACAACTTCTGCCTGGTGGACGGGCACGTTCAGTGGCTTCCCACAGTCGAGCTGGTCAATGGCCAGACGACGGGAATTTACGAGTGGAAGGGCATCACATACGACCCTTCCGCCACGCGAAGGTGAGTCCCGCCTCCGCCCCGGAGGCAGGGGAAACGTTGAGCGCAGCGCGCTCGCGTGATTCAGCAACGTCCGGAGAGAAAGGACAAAGGAGAAGAACGATGAGAACTGTTGTCGTGGCCCTGCTGTGCATCGTCGCAGCGGCGGCGATGTTCGCGGTTCCCGCGCGGGCGGAGTTCGCCGTGACCAGCCCGACGGCCAACCATCTGCTGGTCTACAGCAACCTCGGCCCCGCGATTGACTGGCGTTTCGGCCTGAGCACACCGCTGGATGTCTGCTTCGCTCCGAACAAAGACATCTGGTTTGCGGAGTTTGGCAGCAACCGGGTCGTCCGGCTGGCCTACAACGCCGCGACGCAGAAATGGGTGGAAGCGGAGACCGTATCGGTGACGCAGCCAATCACCGTGATCACCGATGACGCAGGCACTCTGTATGTCGCCTGTAACGACCAGAAGATCCGGAAGTACCAGGGCGGCACTCTGACGCACTGGGCCACCACCACGCACATTGACCCGAAGTGCATGGCCTGGGGGCCGTACGGGCGCCTCTGGGTGACCTGCAACGACGCCCACTACATCGACATCTTCGACCCCTCGGGAGGGTCGCCGGTCCTGGAGCGGCCGTTCGGGAATCCAGCTGGAATCACGAGCGGCCCCGACTACAACCTGGACGGCGTGCCGGACATGTATGTCAATAACCGGAGCAACGACGTCCACGTGCTGAGCGGCAAGGACGCCGACTGGCTCGGGCGGACCGTGAACAACGCGCCCGAGCTCGGGCAGGCGATCGGAATGAAGTTCGGCGCGGATGCCAACGCGGACGGCACCCGGGACCTGTACATCTGCGACTGGAACAACGGCGTCACGAGGATCTACTCGGGCAGGCCGCCCTACAACCACATCCGCCTCCTCAACAATGACAGCGCCTATTTCATCGGCGCCTATCCCCCGCTCCCGTCGAAGCTGATCAGTGACGGGTACGTGGTCGGGTCGCGGCCCTTCGCGGACCAGTTCATCTGCTACAACCTCGGGGTCAACACGCTGGCTCTCGGCACGATGCCGTTCGCCATGGGATCCGTCACCCTTCCCGACGGCGGATTCTGGATGGCGAGCTACAACACCGGCCTTGTGGTCCGGCACAGCCGCACGGCCGAGAACGCCTGGAGCCCCGTGACCGCTTTCGAGGTTCCCTCGCCGACAGGCGTCACGATGGATTCCTCCGGCAATGTCTTTGTGGCGTCTCAAAACGGCAACATCTACAGGTACGACGGGACCAGCGTTTCGGTGTGGGGAGGCCCGACCGCACTATCTCCGAGGGACATTGCGTTCGGGCCCGGCGGAAGGCTGTGGGTGGCCTGCGACGACGGGCAGAGGCTCCAGGTGTGGGATAACGGCAGCCTTGCCCTGGAGATGTCGCTGCCGCTGTATTTCTACGGCGTCGCGTGCGGGCCCGACCAGACTGGCGACGGCGTGCCCGACATGTACGTGGTCGCCCAGAACGACCGCGTCTACGTGGTCGACGGGCTGACGGGGCAGTTCTGGGACCGCTGGGTGCTGGATACGGGCCGCCTTTCAAATGCTCTGGGGATAGACCTGGGTCCGGACCAGGACTTCGACGGAGTGCCCGACCTCTACGTCGGCCAGTCCGGGGGGCAGGTGGGCGTGCACGTCTACAGCGGCAGGACGGGCGCTTACATCCGCTACCTGAACAACGACCCGCTGACGTTCGTCTCGGTCTACCCGGCGGTCTCCGAGTACGCGGGCAGCAACATTCCCGCAACCAACCCCGACGTGAAGCTCGTCTACAGCTACAACGCCGACGGGCACGGCAACTGGTATCTGGCGCCCGGCGTGGGGTTCGCCGAGGGCTCCAGCTTCGGCTGGGGGATCTACGACAGCGACCCCAAACCGTGGGGCGGACGCATCCTCGGCTCGTTCAACACGACGAACACGCTCAGTCTGACCGGCCTGCCCCCTCACAGTAAGGTCACGGTCACCTACGACCTTGTCCTCTTTGGCGTCTCCGGCGAGAAATGGGACGGCCAGGGCGTCCCCGGAGACCCGGCCCGGGACACGTTCCGGTGCTACGTGCAGGGGTCCGCTGCGCCGGCGGCTGAGTCGTTCTCCCAGGACGCCGCTGTGGCGCAGTCCTATCCGTACGGAGCCGGCGGGGTGACCTACCCCGGCCTGACCGGGAGCTCGCGGCAGGCGGTGCACACCGAAGTCAATCATACATGGTCGGAGTTCAGGAATATGACGTTCACGGTGGACCATTCCGGGTCCAGCGTGGTTATCGTCTTCGAGTACGGCGCGAGCCAGCCGGGCGAGCGCTACCTGATCGACAACGTCCGGGTGGCCGTCTCCGGACAGGAGCCGGGGCTTCCGCCCTTCACCGGCAGCATCGGCGCCGTCAAGGGCGTGGAAGAGGGCCGGACGGTGATCGTGGAAGGAAAGGCGGTCACGGCGGTCTTCTTCGAGGCGGACGCGTCGCAGTCGCTCTACGTGGAGGAGGAGGACCGCAGCTCCGGCATCAAGGTCTACCCGGCCGCGACCACGTTGGTGACGGTCGGCGACCGCGTGAAGGTGACCGGCAAGCTGCAGACCGACGCGAACGGCGAGCTCAGCATCACCCAGGCAACGGTGGAGGTGCTTTCCTCCGGACTGCCCGAGCTGCTGCCGCTCGGCATGAGCAACCGCGCCCTGACCTCCGGCCAGGGACTGGACCCCACCGGCCTGCTGGTTCGGACCTGGGGCCGCGTGAAGGCGGTGAACGCAGGAGAGTTCTTCGTGGACGACGGTTCCGGCTACAGCGAAGGTCCCGGCTCGGAAGGCCTTCGCGTCCGCGGAACGAGCCCGGCGTCCGCGGGGGGCTACGTCCACGTGACGGGGATCCGCGCCAGACAGAAGGTGGGGGACAGCAGCGTCCCCGTGATCAGAATGCGAACCGCTTCCGACGCGGTCAGCGTGGAATAGGTCTCTAAGCCGCCACCCTCGAGCAGGGGGACCGGCCGCCCGGCCGGTCCCCTGCGCTTTCCGGGGCTCAGCGCCCCGCTGACGCCGCCGCGCAGACCGGCCTCGTCACTGCCCGCCGGAGCGCAGCCGCCACCATCCGGCCAGCGCGCTGCCGATGACGGAGTGGAACAGGCTGGAGATGGCGCTCGGGATGGCGGTGGCGGGACTGGCGAAGTTCTGCCGTGCGAGCACCACCCCCAGACCGCTGTTCTGCATCCCCACCTCGATGGAGATGGTCCGGCGCGCCTGCAGGCGCGCGCCCAGCAGAGCGCTGAGAAGATAGCCCAGCAGGAAGCCGCATGCGTGGAGGGCGAAGACCGCGCCGACGAGCCGGGCTCCGGCCGAGAGGATGAGAGCCCGTCCGGAGCCGATGATGGAAGCCACGATCAGCACGATGACCGCGACGGCGATGACGGGGGCGACGGGCTGCACGGCGCGGCTGAGGCGCGGCGCAAAACGGTTGAGCAGCACGCCCGCGACCACCGGAACGATGACCACCTGGACTGTGGAGCGGAAAAGCCCCATCGCGTCCACATCCACGCGGGTGCCGGCCAGAAGCGAGGTGAGCGCCGGGGTCATCACGGCGGCCAGAAGCGTGGAGCAGGCGGTCATGGTGACGCTGAGCCCGACGTCCGCGCGGGCGAGAAACGTCACCACGTTGGAGGCCGTGCCTCCCGGACAGCAGGAGACCAGGATCAGCCCCACGGCGAACGGCGTGGGGAGCCCGAACAGCCCGGCCAGGGTGTATCCCAGCGCGGGCATCACGCTGTACTGAAGCGCCACGCCCAGAAGCACCAGGCGGGGAGCCAGGAGCACCCGCCGGAAGTCATCGGCGGTGAGCGTGATGCCCATCCCCAGCATGATGACCCCCAGGCCGTATGTGATGAGCGGGCCGCTGAACCATGTGAACAGCCCCGGTCTCCAGAGCGCCAGCAGGCTGGCGACGGTGACCCAGACCGGGAACGCGATGACCAGAAAGCGGAGGGCTCTCATTTCCGGGCAGGAGCATAGCACACTCCGGAGGCTCCCTGCAGGGAGGAAACGTGCAGAAAGTTGGTTGGAACCGGGCCCGGGAGTGGAACAATGAAGGGGCCGGTAATTCTGCCGGGGCACATGCTGGTATTTGTACGGATTGACAGGAACCGCGGCGGTGTTTTACAAATGAAGGAAGCGGGTCCTGCCGGACCTGTCAATTCTGCCGGGTCGAGCCGTGGATCCTGTGCCCGGGAAAGTCCCGATTGGACAGGGTTGGAGAGGCGGAGGTGCGTCGCGTCTGCACGTCCTGACTCTTCACCTTCGACCGACAAGGAGAGTGGCATTGTGAAAGAACTGTTCTCAGACCGGGCGGGCCCGCTTGCCGCGGCGGCCGTGTGCGTGCTGCTCGCGGCCATTGTCGCGGCCCCGGTGTCCGCCAATGTTTACGCGACCGACCTCAAGTTCAGCGCTCCTGCAGTCGATGCGACGCAGCCGAACCCGTCGGTGCAGCTTTCGTTCCGCCTGAACGAGGCCGCTGATCAGGAGGTCCGCATCGACATCCACAGGGCGGACAACGACGCCCTCGTGCGAAGCGTCAGTCTCGGCCCCCTGCCCAGGGGCCTGAACACCTGGACCTGGGACCTGAAGAACGACTCCAACGTCCTGGTGGCGACCAACGTGGAGTATTACTTCAAGGTCTACACGCGGGGCAGCGGATACGGCTCGTGGACGCAGATCTCGGACGACAACGTGCGGGAGGTGCAGTTCGAGTTCCCCCGCGCGGTGGACGTGAACAAAGACCCGAACAGCCCCTATTTCGGGCGGATCTACGTGAATGTTGCCCGCAACGGCACGACTGCCACGGGCCGCACGACCAACAACGGCGCCTTCGCCCTGAACGCAGACACCACCGATGCGATCGGGCAGGGCGACACCGCCCGCGACGGCGCTGCCGGATGGATCACGACCTCGACGGCCAGCCCGTACCGACTGATCGTGGGACCGGAAGGGAAGATCTATTTCTTCGACTGGTCCGACGAACACGCGGGCGTCTGGGTGGCCCCGCCCGACCTCTCGGGGAACTGGAAGGTGCTCCTCGACCCGGCGGATACGCAGAACAAATCGGGCTCCAACCCCGCCCCGGTTTCGCCTCCGGCCATTCACGGAAGTATGTCCACCGGAGTGGTGGTCGGAAAGGGGCTGAACCGCGTTCTCTACACGGTTGACGAAGACCTCGTCGTCCCCAATGATGCAAACGAGAGCAGCCGGGGAAGCATCTGGATGTATCCCATCGGGCCGCTGGACGTGCCCTACAAGCAGCCGCCGACGGTCTTCTGGAACGATGACATCCCGAACCAGATCTGGAACTTCAACTGCGACCTGGAGCGGGACGCGGACGGCAACTTCTGGATCACTCAGTACCGCTCCAACGGCACGGACTACTTCTCGCTGGCGCGGATCGCTCCGGACGGCAACCCGGCCAACAACTACGCCCCGACGTGGCGCTCGCTGGCGCAGTGGGGCTCACCCGACCCTCTGCGCAACAATGTCGCCGGGGTGGCGATCTATGAGCCGGCCAAACGTATGGCCACGGCAGGAACGTTCAGCGGCATCGTGAACGTCTTCAACTACGACGACTCGCGGACGCCGCTGCTCTCCACGCTGACAACGGTCGGCGGGGGAGCCCTGGTCTGGCTGGCGGGCGCGAACAGCTCGCTCTATTACTCGAGCAACATCGGGGCCTCGTTCAGCGCGCAGACGGCGCCGGAGACCGGCGTGGCGCTGAACGCCATCAGCGTCTCCAACGCCTCCACGACGGGCCTGAACGGATGGGCGGTCGGGAATGGCGGGAAGATCTTCCGCCTGAGCAACCGCAACACCTGGACGGCCGAGACCTCCGGGACGAGCGAGAACCTGAACGGTGTGGTCGCCATCTGGAACAACACGTCGCCGGCCGTGGTGCACGGCTGGGCGGTGGGCGACAATGGCACCATCCTCAGCAACATGAGTGGCGCCTGGGTGACGGAGTCATCCCCGGTGACGGTGAAGCTGAACGCCATCAGCAGGCGGATCCGCAGCTTCGCGGGCCCGGTCTACGACCTGTATGCCGTCGGTGACGGGGGTACCATCATCCGCCGGCTGGACGCCCCTGTCGTCGACAACCCGACCCAGTGGGAGATCCAGGTCTCCGGGACCACCGCCAACCTGAACGCCATCAGCATGCTGGTGTTCGCGACGGCCGCCGGGACCACCGCCGGATACGTGGTGGGTGACAACGGCACCATTCTGAAGACGACCAACGGCGGAGCCGAGTGGGTGGCTCAGACGTCGGGCACCACGGCCAGGTTGAACGGCGTATACGCCGTGACCGCACTGGTCGCTTATGCCGTGGGCGACGGGGGTACCATCCTGCGAACGACCGACGGGGGCGCCACGTGGGTGGCTCAGAACTCTGGCACCACCGCGAACCTGCGGGCCGTTTATTTCCGGGACAACCAGACAGGCTGGGCCGTGGGCGACGGCGGTGTCACCCTGCGCACCCGGAACGGCGGGAATACCTGGAGCATTATCTCCGGAACCGGAAGCGCCAACCTGACGGGTGTCGCTGCTCTGGCTACCGGCTCGGGCAACCCGCGTGACGTAGCCTTCGACGCCGCAGGAAACCTCTACACGGTGGATAACATCGCCGAGGTCCTCCGGATCTACTCACCGCCGGACGGCGTGAACGAGTTCACGACAAAGAGCGTCGCCCGGTTCGTGCCGACGGCGGGAAGCCCCGCCAAGCCGGCGACTCCCGTGGTGACCGCGCCCGCATCGACCGCCAGCACCAGCCAGCTGTCCGCCAGCTGGACGGCCACCGGCGCGGCCTATCGCTACGCCATCGGGGTGACGGCCGAGGACCAGGGCGAGTACATCGTCGGCTGGACCAACACCACCAGCACCAGCGTCACCCGCACCGGGCTTTCGCTGGAGAACGGGGTGACCTACTTCTGGTATGTCCAGGCTCGCAGCGCGAACAACGTCTGGAGCGACGTGGGCATCTCCGCCGGGACCATCGTCCAGGCGCCGAGCAAGATCGGTCTGGCGAAGACCAGGCCTGACAACGCCCCGGTGACCCTGGAGAACGTGGTGGTCACCAAGCTGACGCAGGATGAGTCCCTGAACACGAACGGCTTTTTCGTCCAGGAGCAGGACCAGTCCGCCGGCGTCCGGGTGAAGTGGACCGGCACCGCTCCGCCGCTGAACACGCTGGTGACGGTGGTCGGAACGATGGGCACCGATGGTCCCGAGCGGGTGGTGAACGCCACCTCCGTGGTGACCGGCGCTCCGTTCACTCCCACGCCGGTGGGCGTGACCAACAAGGCGGTGGGCGGAAGCAAGCCGACCGGCGGCGCCGGTCTGCCCAACGACGGGCTGCTGGCGACGGTCTGGGGCAAGGTGACCGCCATTGACTTCGCCACGACGACCTTCTATCTGGATGACGGTTCCGGGGTGGATAACGATACCCCGACCGCGTTCGTCCCGAACAAGGTCCCTGGCATCAAGGTGAAGTCGCCGCTGGCGACCCCGTTCACCACGGGCAGCTACTACAAGGTGACCGGCATTGTCCGCCTGGAGCAGGTGGGCTCCAAGGTCATCCGCAGGCTGGACGCGCTCAGCGACGACGACATCGTCCTCGTGAATCCGTGATGTGACGGGCAGCCCCGGGCCGTTAGCGGCCTGGAGCGCGCAATACAGCGGGGCCCGCCCCCCACCGGGGAGGCGGGCCCCTCCGCATATCCGGGGCGCGGACACACGCAGAGAAGAATCAGGCCTCGCGGTCCAGCACGAACTCCGCAAGGCCGAGCAGTACTTCCCGCACCTCGACGGGGAGGGAGGAGCCCTCCAGCGCGGCGGTGGCTTCGTCGGCGGCCCGGCGGGCGGCGGCGCGGGCCGCGTCGAGCGCTCCGGTGGCCCGGACGATCTCCCGCACGCGCTCCAGCCGCTCTGCAGAGGCCCCGGGGTGGCCCCAGGCCGCCAGAATGGCCTCCCGGTCGGAAGGCGACGCGCTCTGGAAGGCGCGCGAGATGAGCAGCGTGGACTTCCCCTCCCGGATGTCGGAGTCGGCCGGCTTCCCCGTGACCTCCGGAGAGCCGAACATCCCCAGGATGTCGTCCTGAATCTGAAAAGCGCGCCCGAGAGGCTCCCCGTAGCGGGAGAAGAGCGCCTGCAGCTCCGGGTCTCCCCCTGCCGCCGCCGCTCCCAGATGCAGCGGCCGCTCCAGAGTGTACTTCCCGGACTTCAGGCTCAGGATGCGGTGGATGGTGTCTTCCGGGGCGGGGACGGACGAGCAGGAGGCGGCCACATCCATGAACTGCCCCAGGATGACCTCCTCGCGCATCCGGTCCCAGACTTCGCGCAGGGCGCGCCTGCGCCCGTCCGGCAGGGGGCTGGAGTCTATGAGCTCATCGGAAAGCGCCAGGGCATAGTCTCCCAGCAGGATGGCACCTGAGAGACCAAACTGCGCCGCCGAGCCGCGCAGCGACCTTTCCGCGTGAAAGCTCTCGAAAAGCCTGTGCACCGTCGGGAGGCCGCGGCGGGTGTCGGAGCAGTCCATCACATCGTCGTGCGCCAGAGCGAACACGTGCAGCATCTCCGCCGCGGCCGCGACGGGCAGGATCTGCTCATCCGGCATCCGGCGAACCGCCCGGCTTCCCCACAGCACCAGAAACGGCCTCAGCCGCTTCCCCGGCCGCAGACTGAAGTCCATCAGGACGGCCGCCAGCACTTCCAGATCAGGCGAGCTCTGCCGGCAGAAGTCCGCGCGCCTTTCGAGCCATCCTCTCAGCCACCCGTCGAACTCGCCCCGGAAGGCATCCAGAGCCTCCCGGAAGCAGGCGATGCGGGCCGTTTGAACGCTCATCTCCCCCTGTCCTCCCCGTGGCATCACTGATCCAGCGCGAGCGCGGGCTGCGGTCCGGAAGGGAGCTCCTCGAACGAAAGCTCCAGAGACTCCCGCACCACGCTGGCCTGCCTGGCTGCATCATACTCCACCCGGAGGCACCGGTCCACCATGTCGTGGATGCTCTCGATGTGGGTGATCAGCAGGATCTGCGGAAAAGCCCCCTTGAGGTTCTGCAGGAGGGCGATGACGCTGTCGCGCCGGGCTTCGTCCAGCGAGCCGAACACTTCATCCAGCACCAGCAGCCCCAGATCCAGCCCTGCCCGTTCGGCGATCATCCGGGAAACGGCCAGCCGCAGGGACAGATGCAGGATGTCCTCCTCCCCCCCCGAGATGACGGGCTTGAACTCTCCGTCGTCGAACAGCCGCGGAGTGTATTCCTCGTCCAGGTCCACCTGCGAGTAGCGCCCGTCCGTCAGGGCGGTGATGAGCTGGCTGGCCCGCTGTGAGAGGCCGGGCCGGATCTGGCTGTTGAGGCGGCTGCGCAGCTCGTCGAATTTCTGAGACAGCACCTCCAGATGCCGGTGCCGGACGCGCTTCTCCTCCAGCAGCTTCTGGCGTTCCCGGCAGGCCGCCTCTTCCCGGCGGGCGTTCTCGAGAACGGTCTGCGCGCCGGAGACGTCCCCGTCGGCGCGGGCCAGCCGCTCGCGCGCCGCCTGCAGCTCCGCGGACGCAGCCTCCCACCGCTTGAGCACCGCCAGATGCCGCTCCCCGGAAAAGCCAAGGCGGGCAAGCTCGCCTCTCCGCCAGTCCAGCAGCCGCGCAAGGTCCTGCTCTTCGGCCTGAGCCTCCCGCAGCTCGCCCTCCAGATCCGCGAGACGCTCGGCCTCGGCCCTCAGGGCGATGGCCCGGTCCCGCAGAGGCCGGAGCTCCTGCCCGCGGAGGCGGATCCTGCTGCGCTCCTCCGGGTCGAAACCTGCCGGCAGTGCCCGGCAGCGCTCCTCGACCTCCGCAAGTTGCCGTCCCAGACGCTCCAGCCGCTGCCGCAGAGTGCTCTCCTCCGCGGCGGCAGCCTGGGCCTGATACTCCTCGCGGTTCAGACTTTCGAGCTCCGCCTGAAGCCGGGACAGCCTGTCCGCCTTAGCCGGATCGGCCCCGCCCGCGAGCGAAGCAAGCTCCCGCTCCAGTTCCCCGGCCTCCCGGAGCGCCTCCCGCTGCTGCTCGCGCATCCCGGAGGTCACCCGGTCGAACTCCGCCCCCAGCGGGCGCTCGCACGTGGGGCAGACACCGTCCGGGCCGGCCTGCAGCAGCTGCTCCAGATGTCCGGCCAGCTCCGCCGCGCGCTGCCGGGCCGAGTCTATGGCCGCCCGGAGCTCCGCCGCCCGGCGCAGATGCTCCTCGCGCTCCGCTTCCAGAGCCGACTGCAGCTCCTCCAGCTCGCGGCGCGCCGCAGCCGCCCGTTCCCGCAGCTCGCCCAGACGGGCGCAAAGTGCGGTCAGACGGAGCAGCTTCTGGCGCGTCTCCTCGATGTCCGACCGCAGCGCGCCCGCCTCCCGCTCCAGGGACTGCCGCTCTGCATCCGCCTTCTCCAGTTCTGTCAGCTCCTCGTTGCGGGCGCGGAGGCGTTCATACTCATCCACCAGCGGCTGGAGCTTCTCCAATTCGCTACGAGCCGCGGCGGCTTTGCGCAGATCCTCCCGGATCCGCTCCAGCCGGCGGCGCACCGCCTCCACGCGGCTCTGGAGCAGACCGGTCTCGCTCTGCAGGTCCCTGTGCTTCCGCTCCGCCTCCTCGGACTCTTTTTTCTCCGGCTCGATCTGTTGCACCCTGGCCGCGGCCGCATCCACCGCCTCCCGCGCCCGGCGCTGCTCATCGAGCGCAGCCTTCAGGCGCTCTTCAGCCTCCCTGCGGCGCTGCCTGGCCTCTTCGAGGTCCCCCGCCCCGCGCGACAGGGCTTCGACCTCCCGCAGGGCGGCGAGCTTCTCCTGATTGGCGAGCTCACGGGCCCGGGTCAGGCGCTCGTATCCCAGCAGCCGGCCGACATATTCCTCCCGCTTCCTGCTGGAGACGTCGCGGAGAAAGGCGAGATCCTTCTGTCCCGTGAAGAAACTGGTGAAGAACGCCTGCGGATCCATGCCCAGGCGGCGGGTGACCGAGCGGGTGACGTTCTCGGTGCCGCTGTCCTGCTGCCGGCCCTCGACCAGGAGCGCGGCATCGTTCATGCGGCGCACTACGGTGAGGCGCTGCCCTCCCAGCTCGAAGACCAGTTCGCACTCCACAGCGTCCCTGGCCCCGGCCCCCCGGCTTTTGATGGTGTCCGCCTTCCCGCGATCCATCCTCTGAACCGCCTTCTGGCCGTATAGCGTCCAGGCGATGGCCTCCAGCAGCGTGGTCTTGCCGGCCCCGTTGCGTCCCACGATGGCCGTGATGCCGTCATGGAAGTGGATCTCGGCCTGCCGGTACTGCCGGAAGTTCTGAAGCCTGAGCGAGATCAGCCTCAAAGTGGAACCTCCTGTTCCTCCGCGGCCGCCTCCTCCAGATACCGGAGGCCCAGCTCGACCAGACGCTCTCTGTCCACTCCGGCCGGAAGGTCCTGGAGGGTGCCGGCGAAGTCCTTCCACTCCAGCTCGACCGGACGCGCCTCCCGCTGCTGTGCGCTCTCCCCTGGCCGGTCCTCCCGGCGAGCGGAGCGGAAGACGATGTCCAGATGAAGCGCCGTCAGCTTCAGCTCGCGCAGCCGCTTCCAGTCCAGCTCCCGCTGAAGCTCCCGGGGGAAGGCCTCCACAGCCAGCCGGATGACCAGCTCGGAGAGATTTTCCGCGTAAGGGGCCAGGTGCTCTTCGATCCTTTCCATCAGCCCGGCCCCGTCCAGCCCGTCCGCCCGGACTGGCGGCAGATCGATCACCCGCCGCACCACCGGGGTCTCGTGGAACTGGGCCGTGCCGGTCTCGGTGTCGAAGACGATGAACCCCTTCGGATGCCCCCGCGCCTCTTCCCAGATGTTCGAGCTGGTGTATTCGATGGCTCCGGCGTAGAACGCGTTGTCCGCCAGCCGGGTGTGAATGTGATAGTGCCCCAGCGCCACATAATCCCAGGCGTCCAGGTTCAGCTCTCCCGCCGCGACCTGCTCGGTGTCGTAGCTCTCGCGGATGACCCCCTCCACCGTCCCGTGAAGAGCCAGGATGTTGACGGAGCGCCCGGAGTCCGGCCTGAGGACGTGGTGTCTGCGCTCCTCGAGCGCGAAGTACGGCAGGCAGTAGACCGCCGCATCGGTACCCGGCACGCAAATCCCCTCGAACCCGTGGTGCCGGACATAGACCCCGTCGATCACCGTGTAAAGGTCCAGGATACAGCCGGTATCGCGCGATCTGGGCGTGTCGTGGTTGCCGCCTATGATGACCAGCGGAGCCCGTGTGCGGGCCCGCAGCCCGCTCAGGAGCAGGAAGGTCTGATTGATGGCCAGATTGCTGGGACGCACCGTATGAAAGAGGTCCCCGGCGATGACGATGAGATCGGGGTCCAGTTCCGCGAGCCGGTCCAGCACGGAGCCAAACGCCCGGAAGACATCCGCCTCCCGCTGGTTCAGCCCGCGGGAGGTCACCCGCGAATACGCGCGGTATCCCAGATGCACGTCCGCGATATGTGCGATCCTCATGTCTGCTTCTCCGCCCTGAACCGTTCCCCGGCGTCAGCCCGCGAACGGGTCCTGGCCCTCCACGGGAGGGGGCGCTCCGAAGGAGCGCGGAGTCTGTCCCGGCTCTTCGACGCGCGCCTTCTTCCGGATGAACCTCTGAAAGTCCGAGACCGGCTGCGCGGACTTCAAGACCTTCACCCTGTTGAACGCCTCCACCGCGGCGTCATGATCCGCATCCGCCAGCGCCTCCCGCACCTGGTTGCGCTGGACGGTGGAGTCCATGCGGCTGAACTCCTGGAAGATGGCCTCCTCCAGCGGCACCGGATCTGCGGGAGGGAACAGGCGGACACCGTCCGAGCCCCGCAGGATGTTGGGCCTCGGGAACTTCACGAAGATGGCCTGGCTGAAGTGAGGGTGGCGCACCATCAGCTGCCCCTTGGAGAGCGTGGCCAGTTTTTCACGCTCGGCCCGGGTCAGAACCTGGTAGCCGGGAGTGGCGAGCTCGTCCATGTCCATCCGTCCGTAGATGGAGGTGCCGCAGTTGCCCACCACGCGCTTGTGAACCTGGCTGCGGAACTGCTGGGCGCTGAAGAGCACCAGCCCCAGGTAGCGTCCCCGCTCCGAAATGTCCAGCAGGGTCTTCCTCAAATTCGTCTCCGGCCCGTCGCTCGGCGCGTACTTGTTCAGCTCATCCACCACCACGACGCACCGGTCCACCCCGAGCGCCTTCCGCTCCAGATATTCGCGGAGCTTGGAGACGACCCGCGTCACCACCAGATCCTGACCCTGGGGGTCCATGCTCGCGATGTCCACCACATACACGGTGCGCGGCCTGAAGCTGCCCCAGGGCAGGTCGAAGCGCTCCTCGCGCGGCGTGAGCAGCCCCCTGTAGCGCGTGATCAGGTTCGTCAAACGGTTGTGCACCTTCCGGAGCGTCTGATAATGGTGGCTCCGGTACTGCTCCATCCCGCGGCCGTTGTCTCCGCTCTCCATGTGGTCGAAGACCCGGCGGAACCACTCTTCCAGGTCGGCGAAGGTGCGCACATAGATGGGAGCCCGGCCGTCGCCGATGTTGTAGCCGTTCTTCGCCCCGATGACCTTCTGATTGATGTACTGGATCAGCGCGTCCGCCTTGGCGTCCACGTCGTCGCGGCTGAGCACCACCTCCGTGAACTCCATGATGTCCTGCAGCCCCCAGGCCAGAGGGTGGACGTTGCCGGTCACCTCCGGGTTCGTCCGGAGGGTGTTCAGGTTGATGCCGTCTTCCCGGAACGGCGCGTAGTATTCCACGTGCTCGAACGCCCGGCAGGGCACTCCCAGCAGCTGATACAGCGCCCGGTCCGCGTCGGTGAGAGGGGGGATGCCGAGCTCCCGGTATCGCTCCTCGATCGGCGAGCCCGGCTCGGCCTCCGCGGGGAAGTCCAGGAAGAGCATGTCGTGCCCCTTCACGTTGAAGCACACGCACGCCACGTCATCCCGCGCGGCGAAGATGCTCTGCAGAAGGAACTCGATGGTGCTGGTCTTCGTGGCCAGTCCGGACACGCCGGTCAGCGTGACGTGGGCCGCCTCTGGCCCCAGCAGGAAGTCCGCGTCCAGGTAGACTGGCGCCAGCAGTTCGCCGTTCTGGTAGGCTCCGACGGCGACGCCCGTCCTGTCCGCGTAAGCGTCCATCCGAAGCGCCCGGCGAACGTGGAGGTCGTCCGCCAGATACACCGGGCCGCCGGGCACAGGCTGCACGGGCTCTTCGGGCTCCCTGCGGAGCACCGCGGCGGTGTAGCAGCGGATCTCCGGACGGCGGGTGACCGGCTCCGTGGCCGGGTCGCCGTCCAGCCCGATATAGTCGTGCATGGCGCTGGCGACGTCCGTATAGGACCATCCCTCCACAACGACGCCGTAGACCTCGACATTCTCCGCCAGCACCACCACAAGAGTTCCGATGCCCACCGGCGCCGCCGGCCCGGTCCAGAAATGGAACTCGTAGGCGGTGTTCGGCCTCGGCTCCGTGGCCACCACCCGCCCCACCTGCGTCAGCTGGGGCCGGCCGGTGCCGCTATGTGCCGCGATCTCCCGCTCAGAAATCATCGTCCTCTCCTCACACCTGAAGCCGCGCGTCCATCTCGACCGCGCTGCGCGCGATGGACCGCAGATACTGCTCGCAGTCGCGCACGGGGTAGATCAGGCGGTCCCACCGCGCATCCGGGAGGCTGAGGGGCGTCCTCTCCGCAAGGAGCCACCCCGAAATCTCACCGGCCATCCGGAGGATCTCCTCATCGGCCGGGGCTTCCACCCGCACCAGTCCGAACGTCTGGTCCTGTCCGGAGGGGTCCCGCAGCCGCAGATACCAGGAGTAGACCGGGCGGTATCCATGCCGGTGGGGCTGGAAGACGGAGGTGCGCTGCCCCTCCGGCAGATCCAGCACCCTGCGCTGCTCCTCTCCCGAAAAGTAGCGTGTCTGATGGCTCTTGATCAGCCCCGCCACCCGCCGGAGGCCCCCCTCCTCCCCCGAATCGGGAAGCTCGCCGTCCACCAGCAGCCACCCGCCTTCGCCGCCGGACGCGACCCACTTCTGCAGCAGGGCCCGCTCCAGCCCGCGGCGGATGTCGCCCAGCATCTCGAGCGAATACTGGCGGATGTAGGCCGGATTGTCCTCCTCCCCCTGAATGACCGCTTTCGGCGACGAGTCCACGCACTCCAGCCCGCTGCGGGTCAGCTCTTCCTGCGGCGCCAGACTGAAGGGAAAGATGAGCGCCTCCCGCCAAACGAGCATTTCTGGCGAAAGGCGCATCAGACGGTCCGGGCCCCTGGTCCTGATGCAGGCGGCCGCGTAGCCCCAGATGACCGGAACGCCATGCCAGATCAGCGCCAACCTCGACCGCTGGATCCCGTCCAGGAAATGCGTGAAGCCGGAGCCTTCTGCGGGCGGCACCGGCTTCCGTTCGAGCACGTCCCCCTCCACCACCCGCGCCTGATGTGTGGCCGGGGAGGCCGGAGCCAGCTCCACCATCTCATCGGCCTGCGGCGTTCCCCGGACGACCCGCAGCGCCGGATCGTCGCGGTGCTCCCGCACGAACCTCTGGAGGGCATCGGCAAGGCTCATCGCGCGGCATCCCCCCGCGCAGCTGCGATCATCGTCTTCAGACCGTCCTCGAAGCGCGTCAGCTTCAGAGCGAACACCTCGCTCGCGTGATTGGGCTCGGCGACGTTGTCCTCCTGAAGCATTCTGATCTGGTCCGGCGTCAGCGGAAAGCGCGCGCTCAGGCGCGACATCACGGCCGCCACGGGCATAATCATCCACACCGGAAGGTGCACGAAGGACCGCCGCAGCCCCATCTCGCGGGCCACCGTCCGGACGATCTGCTCGTAAGTCAGGCGCTCCGGGCCGCCCAGCTCGCAGGTCTTCCCGGCGTGGCGCTCCTCCTCCACGCTCTGGACGAAGGCGTCACAGACGTCTTCCACCGCAATGGGCTGCATCAGATTGGTTCCCGGCCCAACGATCGGGACGATGGGAGTCCGGCGCACAAGGTCCATCATCGCCGTCGTGAACCCGTCTCCGCGCCCGAAGATGAGCGACGGCCGCAGGACCACCCACTCCAGGCCGCTCGAGCGGACAGCCTCCTCCCCCAGCCATTTTGTGCGGTGATAGGCGCTGGCGGCGTCCGGGCGGGTGCCGGCCGCGCTCATCTGAACGAGCCGGCGGGCTCCGGCCTTTCTGGCCGCGGTCGCGACCGCGGCCGTCCCTTCGGCGTGGATCCGCTCAAAGGTCTGCTCCCGCGTCTCCCGGATGATGCCCACCAGGTTCACGACCACCTCGCAACCCTGGAACGCGTCCGGAAGGGACTGCGGGCGGGTGATGTCTCCCTCCGCGAAACGCAGGCCCGGCGCCTGCGGGCGCCGGGACGACCCGGGACGGACCAGCGCCGTCACGCTGTGCCCGCGCTCCGCCAGCGCCCGGCACAGATGCCTCCCGACGAACCCCGACGCTCCCGTGACCGCGATGTTCATTGCCTCTCCTACCCCGGGGCACAGGCGGCGATGAGCCTCCCGAGATTATAGGCCGCATTCTCCAGAAGCCGCCCGGCCGAGCGGAGGGCCTCCTCCAGCGAGACAGGGCTTCGCAAGATCGAGAGGACAGCCGCGGCGCCGGCCTCGTAGAGCCGCCCGGCATCCTCCCCCGCGGAGCCGCACAGCACCACACAGGGCTTCCGGGCCGCCCGCGCAAGTTCCAGCACACCGCCCACCGCCTTGCCCTGCAGCGACGTGGCGTCCGTCCGCCCCTCCCCCGTCACGATCCAGTCCGCCTCCGAAGCCAGCCTCTGGAGTCCCAGCGCATCGGCCACCAGCCGGAAGCCGGGAACGAGCTCCGCCCCGCAGAACGCCATCAGCCCCCACCCCAGCCCTCCGGCGGCTCCCGCTCCGGGAACATCCGAAGGATCCACGCCCAGGTCGCGCCCGGCCACTCCGGCCAGCCGCGCCAGCCCCTCCTCCAGCATCGCGACCTGCTCCGGAGAGGCTCCCTTCTGCGGCCCGTAGACCGCCGCCGCGCCGGCCTCTCCCAGAAGGGGGTTTTTCACGTCGCAGGCTGCCCGGATGGACACCTCCCGGATGCGGGGGTCCATCCGGGACAGGTCGATGCGGCGCAGCTCCCGCAGCCCGCCCCCGCCGGGAGGGATGTCCCGTCCCCGCCCGTCCAGCAGACGCGCCCCGAGCGCCTGCGCCATCCCGGCGCCACCGTCGGTGGTGGCGCTTCCGCCGATCCCGATCAGAAGCCTGCGGGCTCCCCGGGTTATTGCATCGAGCATCAGCTCGCCGACGCCGCGCGTCGTCGCCTCCAGCGGGCGGCGCTCCTCCGGCCGCAGCAGCCCGAGCCCCGCCGCCGCAGCCATCTCGATGACCGCGGTCTCGTTGTCCGGCAGAAACCCGTAGACTGCGCGCACAGGGCTGCCCAGGGGCCCGGTCACGACCGCTTCCACGCGGCGCCCTCCCTGTGAGAGCAGGGCATCCACGAATCCCTCGCCGCCATCGGAGACCGGAGCAAGGCGGAACCGGAAATCCGGGCAGGCGCGTGCAAGCCCGTCCCTGATGGCGCCCGCCGCCGCGGATGCGGTCAGGGACTCCTTGAACGAGTCCGGACAGATCAGGAACGCGGCGGCTCGGACGGCGGCAGACATACGCGGATGGCCTCCTCCCGCTTCTCTCCGGCGGAGAGGTTCCTCCCGGTCTCTGTTTCGACAGGGACCGTTCCGGTTCCTTGCGGGCGGAAGGCCGCTGTTCCACGGAGGCGCCAGGCAAGTTGCGGGCAGGGTTTAACCGGGGTAAAATTACGCTGCCTATGACGGATGTCCGCCACGGCCTGAGCAGCTCCATGCAGGACTACCTGAAGGCCATCTACCGCCTCCAGGAGAAGGGGGCGCGCGCGTCAACCCGGAAGGTGGCGGCGGCTCTCGGCACGAGCGAGGCGGCGGTCTCCAGGATGGTGCGGCGTCTCTCCGACCGGGGGCTGGTGAGTCTGACGCCGTATCGCGGCTTCGCGCTCACCGCCGAAGGAAGCTCCGCCGCCGTGGAGATGCTCCGGCATCACCGGCTGCTGGAGACCTGGCTCCACAGGACGATGGGGTTCTCCTGGGACGAGGTCCACGAGGAGGCGGAGCGCCTGGAGCATCATATCTCCGAGCGGCTGGAGGAGCAGCTGGCGGCGCTGCTGGGGCAGCCGCGGTTCGATCCGCACGGGCACCCCATCCCCTCCCGCGATGGCCGCGTGCCGGGGCAGGCCGGCCGTCCTCTGGCGGCGTTTGCGGAGGGAGAGCAAGCGGTGGTCAGCTGCGTGGACGACGTCTGTCCGGCGCTGCTGCGCCGTCTGGAGCGGGCGCGGATACTGCCCGGCTGCCGGGTGCGGATTCTGCGGCGGGATCCGGACGGCACGGTTGCCATCCAGACCCCCGCAGGCCCGGTGAAGTTGAAGCCCGCGGAGGCGGAGCTCATTTTTGCGCAAAGCGATGAACGCGAGGTGTCGCGATGACAGGATCGATCGTGCTGGCAGCGCTTGCCGTTCTGGCTCACGCACCCGCCGCGGCGGATGCGCCCATCGTGACGGACCGGCCGGACAGCCCGGCGGTCGTCCCGAGGGGCAGCACTCAGCTGGAGACGTTGTTGGAATACTGCAGGGAACGGCGGGGGGAAGGGCATTCGTGGCTTGCGCCGAACCTGCTTGTGAGGCACGGGCTGTCGGACCGGGCGGAGCTCAGGATCGAGGCGGCCGGATGGTCCTGGACATCGGCGGGCGAGACCGAGACCGCTGACGTCAGCATCGGGAGCAAGATCCTGCTGAACGGAGGCGGGTCGATGCCGCGGTCCCTGACGCTCTTCGCCACGCTGCCCTCCGGCTCAGGCCGGGAATCCCGGGGGCGGAGCGATTACGGCGCGTGGCTGGCGGCAGAGCGCTCCCTTGGCGGCCTGTACTTTCTGGTCAACGCCGGAGCTTCGCGGCTCTACCGCGAAGGCGGCCGGATCTGGAACGGGATCCTCTGGCTCTTGACCGGGGGAGACCTCCGGCCGGGAGCCGCATATTACGGAGAGCTCTACGCCGACTTCCCGGAAGGCGGCAGGGGGGAGCCGCTGACGACGTGGGGCGTCAGCCTCTCCGCAGGAGACCGGACGCAGTGGGATGTCTACGCGGGCCGGGGGCTGGACGGCAGCGGACCCTCGCTGTTCGTGGGACTCGGATATGCGGTGAGGTTCGATTGAGGGCGCGGATATGCGGATGAGGCTCGCACGCTGGGCACTGTTTCTTCTGGCTGCAACGGCCTGCGGGTGCGGCAATCCGGGGACACCGCCGGAGCGGGACGGGCGCCTGAACGTCGTCTGCACCACCGGCATGCTTGCCGACGCCGCCCGCAATGTAGCGGGGGAGCTGGCCGACGTGCACGCCCTGATGGGGCCGGGCGTGGATCCCCATCTCTACAAGGCCACCGAACGGGACATCCGCAGACTGGCGCAGGCCGACGCGGTCTTCTACAACGGTCTGCACCTGGAAGGGCGGATGGGCGAGGTGCTCGGCCGTCTGAAGGGAAAGCCGGTCGTGGCCGTCGGCGAGGCTCTGCCGCCGGAGAGGCTTCGGCGGACGCCGGAAGGCGCGCTCGACCCGCATATCTGGTTCGATGTGTCGCTGTGGCAGATGGTGGTCCGCACGATCGCGGATACGCTCGGGAAGGCGGACCCGGCGAACGCTCAGGCTTACGAACGGAACGCCCGGCGCTACCTGAGCGAACTGGAGGAGCTGCACCGCTACTGCGGGGAACAGATCGCCAGCATCCCGCGGGAACGCCGGGTCCTGGTGACAGCGCATGACGCTTTCGGTTACTTCGGCGCTGCTTACGACATCGAGGTGCGCGGTATCCAGGGTCTGAGCACCGAGAGCGAGGCGAGCGTCCGCGGCATCAACGAACTGGCGCGGTTCCTGGCCGGGCGAGGCGTGAAAGCCGTTTTCGTGGAGTCCACCATCTCGCCGAAAAACGTGCAGGCGCTGATCGAAGGGTGCCGCGCGCTGGGCCATCCGGTTCGCATCGGCGGGGAGCTCTACGGGGACGCGATGGGAGCCGCCGGCACGCCGGAAGGGACATACACCGGAATGGTGCGCCACAACGTGGACACCATCGTCCGGTCGCTGAAGTAACAGGAGCGTGGGCTGAAGGATGAAAGCTGCACAGGAAGAGCGCAGAGAGGCGGCGCCGGTGGCGGAAGCGCCCCCGCTCGAGATTCACGACATGACGGTGGCCTACCAGCGCAGGCCGGTGCTGTGGGACATCGACCTGGAGCTGCCGGAAGGGCGGTTGATCGCCGTCGTCGGCCCGAACGGGGCTGGCAAGAGCACGCTCATCAAGGCCGCGCTGGGTCTGGTGCCGCGCGCGAGCGGCAGGGTGGAAGTCTACGGCAAGCCCATCGAAAAGCAGCTCTCGCTGATCGGCTATGTGCCGCAGCGGGAGTCCGTGGACTGGGACTTTCCGGTGAGCGTCCTGGACGTGGTGATGATGGGCCGCTACGGCCGGCTGGGTTGGTTCCGCAGGCCCGGCAGGGAGGACCGGGAGGCGGCTATGGACTGTCTCCGCAAGGTGGCTCTGCAGGACTTCGCGGGCCGGCAGATCAGCCAGCTGTCCGGCGGGCAGCAGCAGAGGGTCTTTCTGGCCAGGGCTCTTGCGCAGGAAGCGCTGCTGTATTTCATGGACGAACCGTTCGCGGGGGTGGACGCCGCCACGGAACAGGCCATCCTCGGCATCCTGCAGGAGCTGAGGAGCAACGGCAGGACGGTGGTGGTGGTGCACCATAGCCTGCAGACCGTCCGCGACTACTTCGACCACCTGGTTCTTCTCAACATGCGTGTCGTGGCCCACGGCCCTATCGAGGAGGTGTTCACGGAGGAGAACCTCCGCAACACCTATGGCGGACGGCTGCCTCTGCTGGAGCAGGCAGCGGACGCAGTCCAGAGGAGGAGCGTCTAGAGCCATGTCCGGGCCCGCCCCGTGGCTTGCCATTCTGGCCCTGGCCGCCGCGCAGGCCTTGCTGTTCGCGGCGGTGGGCGCCAACCGCGTGCTGGAATGGGTGCAGACCGCCTGCGCATCGGCCGGACTGCCATACAACACCGTGATGGTGCTGGCGGGTTCGGGCCTTCTGGGCGTGTCTTCGGCGGTCATCGGGAGCTATGCCGTTCTGCGCCGGCGGTCGCTGATCGGGGACGCCGTCGCGCATGCGGCCCTGCCGGGCATCGCGCTGGCCTACCTGATCGCCCGGGAGCGCAACTTTTTCCTGCTGCTCCTCGGCGCGCTGGTGTCCGGGGTGCTGGGAGCGGCGGTCATCGCCTGGCTGCGTCAGAGCACGCGCACCCGGCAGGACGCCGCCATCGGACTGGTGCTGAGCGTCTTTTTCGGGCTGGGCATCGTGCTCACATCCGCCGTACAGAGGGACCCGACGGGCGCCCACGCAGGGCTGGAAGCTTTTCTGCTGGGGAAGACGGCCGGGCTGGTGAGCCAGGACCTGCTGTTGATCGCCGTGACGTCGGCGAACATCCTGATTCTGGTCTGGCTGTTCCAGAAGGAGTTCCTGCTGCTCAGCTTCGATCCCGGGTTCGCCGCCGTGCAGCGGTGGCCGGTGCAGGCTCTGGACGTCCTGATGATGACACTGCTCGTGGCGGCAACGGTGATCGGTCTGCCGGCCGTTGGAGTGGTGCTGATGGCGGCCATGCTGATCATTCCGGGTGTGGCGGCGCGGTTCTGGACCGACCGCCTGTCGCGACTCCTGCCTCTGGCCGGGGCGTTCGGGCTGGGAAGCGCCGGAGCGGGCACCTATTTCAGCTCGGTGAGCGAGGGGATGCCCACCGGGCCGGTCATCGTGCTGACGGCCTCGGGGTTGTGCCTGTTCTCCATGTTCGCGGCTCCCCGCCGGGGGATCGCCGCCGGCATCCTGAAGCGGATCCGGATGAGGGAGCGCGTTGCCAGACAGAACCTGCTGCGCACGATGTACGAGCTTGCGGAAGAGGCGCCGGACTCCGCCGCTTCGCTGGAGGAGGTGGCCGCCCGGCGGGGCTGGCGGGCGGCGGAGGCTCTCAGGCTCCTGCGCCGGGCCGAAAGGCGAGGCGAGCTGCGGCGGACGCCGGACGGCCGGTGGGCGCTGACGGAGCACGGGCTCCAGAAAGCGCTGGAGGTGGTCCGCGCCCACAGGCTGTGGGAGTTGTATCTGGTGGAGCAGGCCTCCATCGCCGCGGACCACGTGGACCGCGACGCCGACGAGCTGGAGCACATCCTGCCTCCGGAGATGGTGCTGCAGCTCGAGTCGCGCCTGCGAAGCGAGGGGCGCTGGCCTGAGGACCGCGTCCCCGCGTCCGTCCACCCGATCGAGAGCGCCGCGGGAGAGGCGCGATGATGCAGACGGTGTTCGGGATGGACCCCATCGTCTTCTGGATCATCGTGACGGTGGCGCTGGTGAACGTGACCGGCGCGCTTCTGGGCACCTTTCTGGTGCTGCGCAGGATGAGCCTGCTGGGAGACGCCATCTCTCACGCCGTGCTGCCGGGACTGGCGCTGGCGTTCATGCTCAGCGGGACGCGGGAACCCCTGCCGATGCTGATCGGGGCGATGGCGGCAGGGCTGCTGACCGCTCTGCTCACGCACCTGATCCATCGCTACGCGAACGTCCCGGAAGATGCCGCCATGGGCGTGGTTTTCACGTCGCTGTTCGCGCTGGGCGTGGTGATGATCACACGCGTTGCCAGTCAGGTGGACCTGGACCCCGGCTGCGTGCTCTACGGGGTGCTGGAATCCGCGGCGCTGGACACCCGCCCCCTGTTCGGGATCGAGGTCCCCCGCGTGGCGGTGACCCTGGCGGTGACGTTCGTTGTGACGGCCGCCTTCGTCGCCGCGCTGTGGAAAGAGCTCAAGATCGTCAGCTTCGACCCGCATCTGGCAACGACCCTCGGCATCGACGCCGACCGGGTGCACTACCTTCTGATGGCCCTGGTGGCCGCATTCACCGTGGCGGCCTTCGAGGCTGTGGGATCCATCCTTGTCGTGGCCATGCTGATCGCTCCGGCGGCGACGGCCTTCCTGCTGACGGACCGCCTGCACTGGATGGCGCTGATCGCCTGCGCCACGGGGATTCTCACTGCGATCCTGGGGCGCAACATCGCGGCGGTCTTTGACGCGCCGGTGGCAGGGATGGCGTCGGTGGTTGCCGGCGGGCTGTTCCTGCTCGCCGTCCTGTTCGCCCCCCGGTACGGCATCGTGGCGCGGAAACTGGCTCATCTCCGCCTGGGACTGCGTATCTCCGGAGAAGATCTGCTGGGGCTCGCATACCGCTGGCAGGAGAGGGGGACCGGGGCTCCCCTGAGCGCCCGGGGCGCGCTGGAAGCCGCCGGAGGCGGCGCCGGTTCCCGGCTGGCACTGTGGCTGCTTCGCCGGGCGGGACTGATGGCGAAGTCGGGCCGGGGGCTACGCCTGACGGCCAGCGGCCTCGAACGGGCCTCGAAGCTGGTGCACAGGCACAGGCTGTGGGAAGCGTATCTGGCAAGGCATCTGCCGCTGCCGGACGACCATCTGCACTCGCCGGCGGACCGGATGGAGCACTTCATGGACTCCGATCTTCAGCGTCAGGTGGAGGAGCAGGTCCCGGAGCCCCACGGCCCTTCCGGCGCTCCGCGTTGACGGACCGGGCGGCTTTCCGTATAATGGCTTGCGGCGCGCGCCCCCGTAGCTCAGTGGATAGAGCGCGGGCCTCCGGAGCCCGAAGCGCAGGTTCGATCCCTGCCGGGGGCGTTTGCCATTCCCCGGACGGCTCCGCCCTCGCCTATCCCTTCACGGCTCCCGCCGTCAGCCCCGCCGTGATGCGCCTCTGGAAGAGGATATATCCCACGAGGGTCGGCACCATCACGATCACCAGCCCCGCGAACAGCGCGCCCCAGTCCGTCTGATAGTGCTGCTTCTGAGCCATGTTGGCGATCGCAAGCGGCAGGGTCATGCGGTCGTTCTCAGTCATGATGACCAGCGCCAGCGGATACTCGTTCCAGAGGCCGATGGCATCGAAGATGCCCGCCGTGATGAGGCCCGGCCGCGCCAGCGGGAGCATGATCCTCCAGAACACGCCCCACCGGGAGCAACCATCGATGGCTCCCGCTTCCGCAAGCTCGCCGGGCAGGGTCTTGAAGAAGCCCGTCAGGATGAAGATGGTGAACGACAGGGAATACGCCACGTAAGCGACGATGAGGCCCGCATACGTGTTCAGCAGCCCCATCCGGTTCAGGAGCAGATAGAGCGGAATGACTCCCAGGAACACCGGGAACATCATCCCGAACAGGAAGACGTTGTAGAGCAGGCCCGAACCGGGGAACAGAAAGCGGGCCAGCACGTAAGCCGCCATCGCGCTGATCAGCAGCAGGAAGACCATGCTGACCACCGTCACGATTGCGCTGCTGACGAACGCCTGAGCAAGTCCCGGGTCGCCGGAGAGGGTGTCTCCCAGCCACGCCCGGACGTAGTTGTCCCACCGCGGCTCCTTCGGCAGGCCCCATGGGTCCTGGCTGATCTCCGGGGAGCTGCGAAGGCTCGCGATCACCACCCAGACGAGCGGATAAGCCACCAGGACGGCGTAGGCGATCAGAACCAGGTAGACGGGCAGACGCTTGATGACCATGACCGGTGGGCCCGGGACGGGTTTCTCCGCCGGCCCGGCGGACTCCTCCCCCGCCCCGGCGCGGCTCCCGCGAAAGCGCCGGGTCAGATGAGGGTCAGGCGAGGACGGTCCTCCTCCGCCGACGTGTCCTTCTCATCGAAATCAAGCGCCGCCATCGAGCGGATGACGTCTCCCCGGCTGATGATGCCGACGACTCTGCCGTCCCGGACGATGGGCACCCGGTTGATGTTATGCTCCACCATGGCGCGGGCGATGTCCGCGACGGATGATTTTTCCGTGAAGGAGATGACCTTCCGCGTCATGGCCTCGCCCACCGTCACGGCGCTTGCGCGCGCTGCCGCCTCGGCCACGGGATCGGGCAGCTTCTCGGTGCCCGGAAGCGGAGCGGGCCCGCTGGAAGGGGCCGGCATTCCTCGCAGAAGCAGGTCCTTCTCCGAGATGATGCCCACCAGCCGCCCGTCCACATCCACCACGGGAAGGCCGCTGATGTTGTGCCTTGCCATCAGGCGCATCGCCTCTTCCACCGAGGCCCCCTTCTTCACCGTGATGACGTTGCGCGTCATGATCTGGTCGGCGGTATGAGGTCGCATCAGATATCTCTCGAAATAAGACCCCGCAATCATCGCACCATCTGCAACGCAGGCGGGCACGCCGCAGGTTCCGGGCCCGGCGCGCAGAATGCCGCGATCCTCAGAAAACGTCCTCACCGGACGCAGTGAAGCAGTCCTTCAGGAACTGCCTCACCCGTCCCGTGCGTCCCCTCCACTCTACCTCAACCACATCGAACCTGCACGGAGCCTCACACTCCCGCTCCTGAAGCCAGGCGCGCGCGGCGCGGACGATGCGCTCCCGCTTGCGTGCGTCCACCGACTCCGCCGCGCCCACCTGCGAGCCGGTCCTGCGGCTCCGCACTTCGACAAAGCAGACCGTGTCCCCGTCCAGCGCCACGACGTCTATCTCACCGAACCGCGAGCGGTAGTTGGACTCGAGCACCGTCAGTCCCTGCCCCCGGAGAAACGCCCGGACCAGGTTCTCCGAGGCTGCCCCCGAAAGCAGCCGCTGCCGGCCGGGGCTCTGCAGTTCCAGAGGCAGGCTCTTCCGCGCGAGCAGCCGGGCGCAGGGGGCGAACGTGAGGCGGTGCTCCGGGCACGGTCCCAGGCGTTCCAGCGCCTGCAGGTGCTCGGGAGTGCCGTACCCCTTGTTGCGGGCGAAGCCGTATCCGGGATACCGGGTGTCCAGCTCACGCATCAGCCCGTCCCGGGTGACCTTCGCAACGATGGAAGCGGCGGAGATGGAGACGCTCAGGGCGTCCCCTCCGGGCAAGGCGCGGTGCGGCGCGGCAAATCCGGGGATGGGCAAGCCGTCCAGCAGGCAGAAATCCGCGGCGGGGGACAGCGCGCGCACGGCATCGGCCATCGCCCTGCGGGAGGCTTCCAGGATGTTCAGGCGGTCGATGTCATCCCGTCCGGCAACTCCGATGCCCACGGCCAGGGCTCCGGCCCGGATGCGCTCGAAGGCGCGCTCGCGCTGCGCCTCCGAGAGGGACTTGGAGTCTTCGATCCCGTCCGGGTCGAACTCCGGAGGCAGAATTACCGCCGCCGCCACCACCGGCCCGGCCAGCGGCCCGCGGCCGGCCTCATCCACTCCGGCCACCCGCGCGAACCCCTCGCGCCAGGCCTCCCGCTCGAACCGCCACCTGTCGCGGGGCACGCCCCGGCCAGTTCTCCTGCAGGCGGATTCCGGCGGCATTTCCGAAGCCTCGCTCCCCGTTCCTGAAGCAGATGGAGATGGTCTAGATCAACAGGCGGATCCGGGAAGGCGGCCAGAAGATGAGCATCGCCTTGCCCAGAACGCGCTTGCGATCCAGCGGACCGTTGCGGTGACTGTCGTTGGAGTTGTTGCGGTTGTCGCCCATAACGAAGACCGTCCCTTCCTGCACCTTTGTCTTCGGAAGGTCATAGTCCGGGTCTTCCAGGGTGTAGGGCTCGTCCAGAACCTTCCCGTTGCGCAGCGTCTGCCCGGGAACGATCCGGATGTCCTGCGGCTTCACTCCCAGCCACTCGGCCAGCTGGCTTTTCGGGATGACCCTTCCGTCCGCGATGACCCCGTCTTTCAGATATTTGCACTGGATCTCGCTGCGGTTGACCGGCACCACCCCCTGCTGGATGAGCAGGTTCTTGACTTCCGAGCGGCTCAGGATCTGAGCGCCGACGATGAACTCGCCCCCCCGGACTTCGATGGTATCGCCCGGCACACCGACCAGCCGCTTGATGTAATCCTTCTCGCCACCTCCTCCCTGATCCCAGGACTCCGGCGCCTTGAAGACCACGATATCCCCCGGCTGCGGCTTGAACAGCCGGTACCCCAGCTTGTTCACCAGAATATGGTCGTCCTCCAGCAGGGTCGGGTGCATGGATCCGCTGGGGATGAAGAAGGCCTGGACCAGGAACGGCCGGATGACGAAGAACACGAGCGCCATGGCGACAGCCAGCGACTCGGCCACCTCGGCCGCCGACTTCGCCAGGGGCTCGTCCAGTTTGAGGAGAGCGTACCTGAGGACCAGTAGAGCGGCAACGATCACGAGGACCGACTGCCAGCTCAGGTTAGCCAGTTTTTCGGTCATTTACCGGTCCCGGCGCTCTTTGATGCGTGTCGCCTTTCCGACCTTGCCTCTCAGATAGTAGAGCTTGGCGCGCCGCACATCACCCCGGCGTGTGACTTCGATCCTGTCGATCTTCGGAGAGTGGATGAGGAAGGTCCGCTCGACGCCGACACCGTGGGACATCTTGCGGACGATGATGCTCTCGCGGACGGATCCGTGCTGACGGCCGATTACCGTCCCCTCGAACACCTGCACCCGCTCCTTGCCTCCCTCGGAGACCCGGACGTGCACCCTCACCGTGTCACCGGGCTGGCAGTCGGTGACCTCGGGCTTCATGTGCTGCTTTTCCAGTTCACGGATGACCTGCTGCAATGGTTTCTCCTGTCAGTTTGCCGCCGGCCCGACCACAGGGCCGGCCCGGACTTGCAGTCCCGGAAAGGGACCGTCAAACCTTCCGCGCTTCCCCTCGCGTCCTGCCCAGCTCTTCGAGCAGGGCTTCGTCCGCTCCAAGCTCCTTCAGCACCTCCAGATCGTCTGCCGTGAGACGCGCACAGGCCAGCAGATCGGGGCGGCGCTCCAGTGTCCTGCGCAGGGACTCCCTGCGCCTCCACCGGGCGATCATCGCATGATGCCCGCTCAGGAGCACCTCCGGCACCCGCCACCCCCGGTACTCCTCCGGCCGGGTGTACTGCGGGTACTCCAGCAACCCGTCCCGGAAGCTCTCCTCCTCGGCCGACTCGGCCTTGCCGAGCACCCCCGGAATGAGCCGTGCGACGGCGTCCACCAGCACCAGCGCCGGCAACTCTCCACCTGTCAGGACGTAGTCACCGATGGAGATCTCATCGTCCACCAGATGCTCGCGCACCCGCTCGTCCACTCCCTCGTAGTGGCCGCAGATCAGGGCGAGGTGGCTCTCCCGCGCAAGCTCCTCGACCACACGCTCGTCCAGCCTTCGTCCCTGAGGGCTCATCAGGATGACCCTCACCGTGCCCTGAGCGTTCCGGCGCAGGCCGGCGATGGCCTCGTCCAGCGGCTCCACCTTCATCACCATTCCGGCGCCGCCTCCGTACGGAGCATCGTCGGCGGTCCGGTGCCGGTCGTGGGTGTAATCCCGGAGGTCCACCACGTGCAGCTGAAGGGCTCCGCTCTCCCTGGCCCTTCCGATGATGCTGTGCGACGCGCACTGCTCCACCATGGCCGGGAAGAGCGTGACGATCTCGATGATCATCGCCCGCCCGGTCCGGGTCTTTTCCTGTCAGTCGCCCGTGAGCCCTTCGACATCCCGCACCACCACGCGCCGCCCCTCCAGGTCCACGCGCACGATGAACTCCTTCACGGCGGGAATCAGGGCCTTGCCCGCCACCCAGACATCATTCGCGCGTCCGGTCAGCACTTCGGTGATGACACCGATACTGCGGCCGTCCTCGAAAACCGCCTCCAGCCCGATGATGTCGTCCAGCCAGAACGAGCCTTCCTCGAGATCGGGCCGTTCCTCCTCGCGCACCGCAAGCAGCGCGCCCCGAAGACCTTCGGCGTCCGAACGCGTGTCCACTCCGGAGAGCTTCACCAGAGCCGCCCCCTGATGGATCCTCACGGACTCCACGCTTGCGGAGCTCCCGCTGAGCCCGTCCCGCGTGATGATAAGTTCCCGCCTCTGGCGGAGAACATCCGGGAAGTCCGTCTCCAGAGCCACCTTCAGCTCGCCCCGGATGCCGAATGGGCGGACGACCCTCCCGACCACCACCAGTGCCGCGCTCACCGCTCCACCGTGCGGCGCCCTTCAGAGGCCCTCAGGACTCGATCTCCACCTGGGCTTCCCTGTTCTGGCGCGCGGCCAGAGCGCTCGCCACCGTCCGCAGCGCATTCGCGATGCGTCCGTCCCGGCCGATCACCTTGCCCAGGTCCCGTTCCGAGACGCTGATGTCATAGGTCACGCGGGACCCGGAGACCGACTCCCGGATCCGGACCCTGTCCGGCTCGTCCACCAGTCCGCGGACGATCACTTCCAGCACCGCTTTCATCGCCGCTCCTCAGTCTTCCCGCCCTGTCGCGTCTGCGCGTTACTCCTGCTCCGCCGGCTCCGCGGAGGCAGCGGCCTTCTGCGCGCCGCCCGTCTCGCGAGGCGCGAGCGGCGGAAGGATCCCCTGCTTCACGAGCAGCGCTCGAACCGTGTCGGACGGCTGCGCCCCGCGGGAAAGCCACTTCTCCGCCTTCTCGCGATCCACCGTCACCGCCGGCGGGTCCAGCTTGGGATCGTAGGTCCCGATCTGCTCGATGAACCGCCCGTCGCGCGGGGAGCGAGAGTCCGCCACCACGATGCGGTAGAACGGCTTCTGGCGCGTCCCCATTCTTCTGAGTCGCATTCTAACGGCCAAGTCTCGTGCGTATCCTCCCTGGCCCGCCGGTCCCGGCCGGCGGGCCCAGAACGTTGCGCGGGCCGCGGCCCGCAGTCTCAGGGCAACTGACTAAATGCCCTATCCTCCCGGAAACGGCAACTTTCCCGCCCGCTTCAGAGCCCTGGGATTGTGCTCCAGGCTGGCCAGCTGGCGCATCATCCGCCGCATCTCCTGAAACTGACGCAGCAGCCTGTTGACGTCCTGGATGTTTGTGCCGCTTCCCAGCGCGATCCTTCTCCGGCGGCTCCCATTGATGATGGAAGGGTCCCGGCGCTCCTGCGGGGTCATCGAGTTGATGATGGCCTCGATGCGGTCCATCTCCTTCTCGTTCACGCCCGCCTCCTCCAGCTGCCGGGCCGAAGCCCCGAGGCCTGGAATCAGCGACAGGACCTGCTCCAGCGGGCCCATCTTCCGCATTCTGCGCAGCTGCTCCAGGTAATCATCGAACCCGAAGGTGTCGTGCGCCAGCTTGTCCTGCAGCTGACGCGCCTGCTCTTCGCTGAAGGCCTGCTCCGCCTTCTCGACCAGCGAGAGCACGTCTCCCATCCCCAGGATGCGGCGGGCCATCCGGTCGGGATGGAACGGCTCCAGCCCGTCCATCTTCTCGCTGACGCCGACCAGCTTGATGGGCAATCCCGTCACATGCCGGATGCTGATGGCCGCGCCGCCCCTCGCGTCCGCGTCCATCTTCGTGAGCACGAACCCGGTCACCGGAACGTGCTTTCCGAACTCGACGGCCGTGTTCACGGCGTCCTGGCCCGTCATTGCGTCCAGCACCAGCAGCACTTCCTGGGGCTGCACGGCCCGGCTGACATCCGCCAGCTCGCGCATCAGCTCTTCATCCGCGTGCTGCCGTCCCGCAAGGTCCACGATGACCGGGTCCAGCCCCTGCCGTCTGGCCAGCTCGATGCCGTCGCGGGCCACCTGCACCGCCGTGCTGCCCGCGCCGCCGGAAAACACCCGGGCGCCCACCTGCCCCGCCAGCACCGAAAGCTGCTCCGCCGCCGCGGGGCGATGCACGTCGGCGGCCACCAGAAGCGGCTGCTTCCCGTCCGCGACGAACCTGCGGGCAAGCTTGGCGGCGGTGGTGGTCTTCCCGGCGCCGTTCAGGCCCGCCAGCAGGATCACCGTCGGCGGCTTTGCGCTGACGGCAAGACGCGGGTCGGACTCCCCCAGCAGCGCGATCAGTTCGTCCCGGACGATGGCGATGACCTGCTGGGGACCGGTCAGGCTCTCCAGGACCTCCCGGCCGACCGCCTTCTCGCGGACGCGCGCGACGAACTCTCTGGCCACCCGGAAGTTGACGTCGGCCTCCAGCAGGGCGCGGCGCACCTCCTTGAGGGCGGAGTCCACGTCCTGCTCCGTCAGGCGCCCGCCCCCGCGCAGGTTGCGGAACACCTCCTGGAGCCTGGCTGTCAGATTGTCGAACATCGGCGCCGTTGACGCAGGAAACAGCAATATGCCCGGGCCGCCTGGACCCGGGCGAGAACCTGGAGAATAGCCCCGAATTACCCGTATCAGTATACCGTCAGCCCGTGGAACCTGTCAAACAGGGGGAGCCGCGCGGGGTTGACATCCCGCTGCCCCGTCCGGTAGAGTGCATCTGAAATCCCGACCTTTACAGTCAACTTTCCCGGATTCGTTCCCGGCACAATGAACTTCACCGCCAGAGAGGATTACGGGCTGCGAGCCGCGCTGGACCTCGCCCTGAACGTCGAGCGAGGGCCCGTTCAGTCCCGCGAGATCGCGGCGCGGCAGGGTATCCCGGAGCAGTTCCTGGAACAGCTTCTGGGAGCGCTCAGGCGCGGCGGACTGGTGCGCAGCGTGCGGGGCGCCGCCGGCGGCTACCTGCTGGCCGCTCCGCCCTCGGCCATCACTGCGGGCGACGTCCTCCGCACCCTGTCGGGCCCTCTGGTGCCGGTCTCCTGTGTGCTGGATGACCCGGGGGAAGCGTGCGATCACGGGGCATCGTACGGCGTCCACACGTTCTGGAAGCGGATGGCGCAGGCGGTGACCGACCTGGCGGACGGCATCACCCTGCAGGACCTGGTGGACATCCAGCTGCAGGCCGACGCCCAGTCCAGCTTCATGATGAACATATGAAAGCGCTCCTCGCCGCCGCGCTCCTGCTGGCCCCGGCCGCGTCGTGGGCTGACGATCCCGGTGAGGGCTGGCACGGAAATGCGGGCCTGATTGTCCGTAACATCATGGAGCGGCTGGCCGCACGGTCCGACGAGTGGTTCCATCAGGGAGCCTACCTCCGCAGCATCCAGGCGTTCCGCATGCTGACCGCCTACGACCCATCCGACTTGCAGCCGCGCTTCCTTGCGGCCTGGCTTCTGTGGAGCGCGGGACGGGACGACGAAGCGCAGGAGACCTTCCGGCAGGCCGTGCTGGCCGCGCCGGACAGCTGGGAGCCCTACCTGGAGGCCGGACAGCACTGGTCCGGCCGGCGAGACCACCTGCGGGCCGCGCTCTGGCTGTCGCACGCCTGCCTGCGCGGCGCGCCGGTGCAGGGCTGGAAGACACTGGCCCACACCTACCGCAAGCTGGGCCTCTTCGAGGACGCCATCCGCGTGATGGAGCAGGCGCGGGAGATGGACCCCTCCGACGAGACGATACCCCGCAATCTGGACCTGCTCCGCCGGATGCTGGAGCAGCAGGAGCAGGGAGAGCCTCCCGCGGACCGGTAGCGCGCGGCTTTCAGCCCCGGGCCGGAGCGCCGTCCTGGCGCGGAGCAAGGTCTCTGGTGACCGACGCCGTGTTGCCCGCCGCGTCCTTGACGCGGACCTCCACCGACCTCTTTCCGGGAACGGCCTCGCTCACGTTGATGACGAAATATTCACGGTCCTGATCGAAGACCCCGTCGGCGGGTTCGGCGGTGGCCCACTCCCCTTTGCCGTCCAGCCGGTACTCCACGGCCGCCACGGGAGCGCCCTTCCCGTCCGCCCGGCCTTCGAGCCTGCGCAGCCTGCCGTCCTCGAACTCCGCGCTCGCCGCGAACACGATGGCTTCCGGCTTCGTGTTGCACACCCTGACCGGCCCGGAGACGGCCTCCGCGGTCAACGCCCGGCTGCCGTTGGAGAGCTCGTCACTCGCCACGATCTTCAGCAGATACTCGCCGTCCGCCACCCCCCTTGTGTCCCATTTGCGCGAGGTTTCCTTCGTCCGGGACGGCTGCTCCGCCGCAGAGTCCTTCGCAGAGCCGTCCTGACTCGAGGAACGGGCTTCTTCGCGCTCCCGGACCTTTGCCACAAACGCCGCGCGCGAGCTCCACATCTGCTTTCTGACACTCTCGGGAAGGTCCGGGTTGCGATCCAGCTCTTCCTTCATCCGACGTTCAATCTCCTCGTCGGAGAGCTTTGCGGCCCCCCCGCCGCCATCCTGGCCGGATGCACCCGAAGCCTGTGCCGCCTGCCCGAGAGGCTTCCAGGTCTTGCCTCCGTCCGAAGAGAGCAACACCTGATAGGTCAGGCGGTCCCTGTCCGGGTCCGACCCGCTCCAGCGGATCTCCTTCTCGCCGCTCCAGAACGCCCCGGGTTCAGGGCTGGTCAGCTTCACCGTGGGAGGGCGGTTCGCGGGCAGGTAGCTGAACTCCACCTCGCGGACACCGGCTGGCGCCTGCGCCCCGGCGAGCTCAATGCGATACTGCAGATACCGCGCTCCGGACGCACCCACCACCCGGGCCTCCGTCACGTCGCGCCAGGCGCTCCAACCCTCCCCTGGGCGGTCCGTGTTGCCTGTCCGCACCTTCAGGGTCAGTGACGCCGCCTCACCGGTCCCGGCGAGCCGCACGGCCCCCCAGTCCGCCGGACGCTCGGCATCGTGGATGGCGGACTCGAACCAGCCGCCTGCGGCCCTCTCCGCCAGCCACACTCCGCCGCCGGAGGCGCTGCCGATGGCCAATCTGCCATCCTTGCCGAAGGCCGCCGAATAGGCCTCGAAGGGCTCGCGGCTCCGGGATGTCAGGACCGTGTCGTCCGGCAGGATCAGGTGGAGCGACGCCCCTTCACAGGCCAGAACCGAGCCGTCTTCGCCCGCGGTCAGAGAGGCGAAGGATGCGGAGAGCTTCTCCACCAGAATCACGGGGGCCTGGCCCGGGCGCAAACGGTAGATCTTGCCGCGAGGCCCGGTGGCGGCGCAGACGGAGCCGTCGCGGCCCGGCGCAAGGGAGCAGACGAAGTCCTCCGCCGCACGGAACACCGCACGCGGTTCTCCTTCCCCGATCCGCCAGACAGCCGCCCCGCCGGATGTGGCCGCGTACAGGGCTCCACCTTCGGCGAGCGCCAGGGCTGTGACGTGTGCCTGACCCGTATCCGCCACGACGCCGGCCGAACCGTCGCGCCCCACCCTCCAGATGCGCCCGCTTCCGCCTCCCGCGACGATCACCGAACCATCCTCCGCCGCCACCATGGCCGCCGGATGGACGCCGGGAAGCCTTGTCACCGCCCGGTGAGTGCCCCCTTCAATGAGCCAGACTCCGCCGTCCGGGGACGTCCCGGCCCAGACGGCTTCGCCGTCCACCGCCAGGCAGGAGGGGACAACCGGCCCGAGCGAGGCCAGCACGCTGGCCGAGCCGTCCGGACCGATGCGGCGGATCTCGCCCTTCGTGCCGGAGGCCGCCACGATGCTGCCATCCGCAAGCCAGGCCACCGACCAGACGAAGGCGTCCGCGAACGACGTCAGGCGCCTGAAGGCGTATCCGGCGGTCAGTCCGCCGCGGGAGCTGACCGCCACCCCTTCGCCTTCGCCCTTCAGGAAATCCTCGCGCGAGTGCTGCAGCCAGGTCCGGGTCTTGCGTCCGACATCCGACACGGAGGGGCCGGGAGTGGTGTCCTTCGCAGGGGCCTTCCCGGACGGCCGCGCAACGCCGTCCTGCGAGGCCTTCTCCTCCCCTTCCTGCGGCGCCGCAGCTTCCTGAGGCTCTCCGGTGGATTCCTCGGCGGACTCCTCTGCGGAAGGCGGAGCCGCAGCCGGCTCACCCCCGCTTTCCGATGCCTGCCGCCAGACGGCGGTCTCCACAGCTTCGCTTCCGGAATCAGAGGCTTCATCCCCGGATTCTCCGGAAGAGCCCCCGGACGGGGAGGGGGCCGGCCTGGCTGCCGGAAGCGACGGAGCGGACGCGGCGGCGGACGCTTTCTCGAGCAGGCTCCTGCGCTGGATGGTGATGGAGACCATCTGCGACCCCTGCACCACCCATCCGGTCGGCAGCGTCGAGCGGACCTCGTCGCGCAGAAGCCGCAGTCCGCTTCCGCCCGCCGACTGAAGCGCCTCCTCCATCACCGGGGACAAACCGATGAGCCGCTCGCCGTTCAGCGAGAACGACGCGCTCGGAAGGATGACACGCGCCACCAGGCTGTTGTTCGCGTCCAGTTCCCTGAAGCGCTGCAGCATCTGACGCAGGCTGACCGCGTTCCGGATGTCCTCCAGCGCACGGGAAGGAGGGGCCGTCTGCGCGCCCGAAGGGCCGGAGGCGCTCCGTCCTAACCCGGATCCTCCTCCCTGGACGACCAGCACCGCCCGGCCGTCCGGCGCGTTCTCCGGGATCGTAACCTCGAGCGTCTGAGTGACCGGCTCGGCGCGATAGGGCCGGATTTGCACGTGCACCCTGACCGACTCGCCGGGCCTGTAGGTGGTCCGGTCCGTGTAGGCGCGCTCGATCTCAGCCGTCTGCCGGGTCTCATAGAGAGTGACGTCCAGAGACACGCGCTCCGGCAGAACCGGCCCGAACCGGTTTCCCTGCAGCAGGGTGACCAGGGCGTTCAGATCCTCCAGGGCCGCGGACGCCACATCGGAATCACTGAAAAACAGATTCGTCCGCTCCACGGGCTCCATTCCGGCCGGCTTGACCGTGGTCCGGACCAGGGCCATCCCCTCTCCGGGATAGGGGCGCAGGCGGCTGACCGCCTCCATCGCCACCGCCCGGGTGAGGAGCGGAGTGACCAGAGGGTGGCGGACGACGGACGCGCGGAACCTCCGGACCGCGCCTCTCTGGCCGACGCGCATCGTCACCTCCACGGGAACCATGGCGGGACGGTGCCCCACCCGGGCAGAGACGGCGAACGGCAGGTCGTGGGTGGACGCGCCGACGAAGCTGACGGGTGAGGCCAGCTTGAAAGAGGAGAGGTAGCTGGTGAAAACGTCGTGCACCCAGGCGGTGCACATCGGCGCTTCGAGCGGACCGATCTGCAGGAACGGGTGTCCGAAGGCAAGGACCCGGTCGCCCCTCCGGTAGGTGACCGTTCCGACCGCCGTCACGTCCACGTCGCCGGTCACCAGCGAGAAGCCCACGGCCGACCCTTCCTTCAGCGGCAGCGGCCCGCGCTCCATCCGGCCCGGTCCCTCGCGCACCTGAAGCGGGATACCGGAGAGTCCGGCGCTCAGGAGCGAGAGCGCCCGCGCAGAAAACCCGGAGACCGTCACCGTGCCCGTCAGCGGCCGGAACCAGGCCGTGCCGTCCGGACCTCCGGAAGCCGCACGCGCCGGATCCGTGGTGATGCCGTACGCCCGGATACGGCCCTGCCCCACCGGGATGGAAGAGGGGAGCGGCCGGGGCTCGTCCAGCCCGGGCGGCGACGCGGGGAGGGAAGAATCCCAGGCCGAGAGCATGTCCTCGATGGGTGTCACCAGCCCGATGGGCTCCCGGGCAAAGCTTCCGGCGAACGATATGGCTCCGATGATTCGGCCCTGGATGTAAACCGGGCTTCCGCTCATCCCCTCGGCGATGTTGATGGGACGCCGGTCCAGCTCTCCGCCGCCGATGCGCACCAGGATGAGCGGCCGCCCGAGGTTCATGCCGGGCATGACTCCCAGGACCTTCACATCGAAGCGTTCGACGCGTGCTCCCCTGAAGACGGTGAGGCCGTACCCCTGCATGCCGGCGCGCACCTGCGACACGGGCAAAATGCGCGCGGCATCCTCCGGCGGGACGGCCGGCGCGGCGGCCAGGGGCAGGCAGACGTAAGGGAAGAGCGCCGCAAAGGTCGCGGCGGCGAGAGGGACGAGACGCGTCTTCAGCAAGCCAGATCCTCCACAGCGGCAGGAATCGGGCCGGCGGCGCGCTGGCGGCGCCGGCGCCGGGACGGGGCATCAAGCATCATTATGGCATGTGCGGCGGGGAAAGGGAGTGGGGAGTACAGTGGACGGGAGCAGCAAAGCGGCAGAAAAGGAGCAGAGCAGGCCGCGGCCGGGCGCTCGCGAACGCCCCGGCCCGCATAGTGACGCGGAGCCACTTTGCCACGACGGGCACGATGGGTCTGCCGCCGCGGGGGATGAAAAATGTTGCCCGGACGTCGAATACTTCAGAGGTGCCCCCCGCTGCGCCCGGAAGGGGCCCCGGTCGGGAGAAAGAGACAACACTGATGACAAAGATGCGCTGCAAGCTTTTCCAGTGCGCCGTCCGTGCGGCGGTGGCCGCCATCGCCGCAATGGCTGCCTGCCCGCCTGCGCCTGCAGAGGAGGCGCAGCCCGTGTTCCGGTTCGCTCCGGCGGACGGAACAGCCTGGACGGAGGAATCGGTCTCCCGCAGGACACTTCTGGCGGCCGGTGTGGATCCGGAGGAGGAGATCCTGAAGCTCCGAATCCGCTACTCGGTGAACCGCTCCGGCGACGGCTACGTGATGACGGCCGACCCGTCGGGCTTCGAGATGACGCGCGGCGGCAAACCTATGGCGGACCCCGTCCAGCAGATCATCAACACGACCCGGATCACCTACCGTCTGGACGCGCAGGGCAGGCTGCAGGGGATCGAGGGATACGCCGGCATTCTGGACGCCGCGGTGCGGGCCGCCCCGAAAGAGATGGCCCGGTCCCTGCCCGCGACCCTCGGCGAGAAGGTGCTGGTAGAAAAGGAGACCAGCTCCTGGCGCGCCCGCATCGGAGACGCCATCGGTCTGCCGGCCGAGCCGGGCACCGGCTGGGTCAGCGAAGGGGTCACCCCCCTGCCCGACGGGCGGCAGGCGCGCTACTACGTCGTCACCGTCTTCACGGGCTGGCAGCAGCAGGGCGGCAGGAGACTGGCCCGGCTGAAGTTCACCTTCGGGACGGACGCAGGCCGGCTGCAATCTCTGGCCGACGATCTGGCGCGGGACACCGTCAGGCTCCGTTCGAGGCCCCGCCCCCTTGATACGCTGACCGGCTTCAGCATCAGCGGTTCCGGCGAGCGCCTGGTGGACCCGGAGACGATGATCGTCCACTCCGAAAGGTCGTCCCGGACCATCCAGATCCCCCTGCGCGGGCCAAAGGGGCAGGAGATGCCCGTCGTGCTGCAGGAAAACAGGGAGACGAAACTGGTGTCCGGGCCGGGGACGGCCGGAGAATGAGCGGCAGGCGATGACGGGCAGGCAGCACCCTCCCACCCGGGTGGAGCACGATCTGCTGGGCGAGATGGAGATCCCGGCGGATGCCTACTACGGCATCCACGCCGCCCGCGCCGCGTCCAACTTCCGGATCGCGGGCGAGGGTCTGCATCCTGAGCTGATCCGGGCTCTGGCGCTGGTGAAGAAGGCCTGCGCCCTGGCGAACAGACGCGCGGGACTGCTGGAAGGCCGCATCGCCGACGCCATCTGCCGCGCCGCGGACGAGGTTGCGGGGGGAGACCTGCGCGACCAGTTCATTACGGACGCGCTTCAGGGGGGCGCGGGCACTTCGGCCAACATGAACACGAACGAGGTGCTGGCCAACCGCGCCATCGAGCTCCTGGGAGGCACGAAGGGCGACTACTCACTGGTGCATCCTCTCGACCACGTGAACCTGTCCCAGTCCACGAACGACGTGTTTCCCACGGCGGTGCGGGTGGCCTGCCTGCGCCTGCTGCAGGAGGCCACCGGCGCGATGAACCGCCTGCAGGGAGCGCTGCAGGCGAAAGAGACCGAGTTCGCCGGCGTGCTGAAGATCGGGCGGACGGAGATGCAGGATGCCGTGCCGGTGACGCTGGGGCAGGAGTTCGCGGCCTGGGCTCAGGCGGTGAAGCGGGACTGGTGGCGTCTCTACAACGTGGGGGAGCGGCTGCGTCAGGTCAATCTGGGAGGAACGGCGGTCGGAACAGGGCTCAACGCCGACCTGCGCTTCGTTTACGTGGCATCGGACATTCTGCGCGAGATCACGGGGCTGCCCCTGGCCCGGGCGGAGAACATGATGGACGTCACGCAGAACTGCGACGTCTTCGTGGAGGTGTCCGGGCTGTTGAAGTCCGCGGCGGTGAACCTGGCGAAGATCAGCGGGGACCTTCGCCTGCTTTCCAGCGGCCCGCGGGCCGGCTTCGCGGAGATCCGTCTGCCCGAGCTTCAGGCAGGGTCCTCCATCATGCCGGGGAAGGTGAACCCGGTGGTGCCGGAGGCCGTGGCGCAGGCGGCGTTCCAGATCCAGGCATGTGACCTTGCGGTGACTCTGGCGGCTCAGTCCGGCCAGCTGGAGCTGAACGCGTTCCTGCCGTGCATCGCGCATAACCTCCTGAAGAGCTTCGACCTGCTGCGCTCGGCATCGGATCTGCTGGCGGCAAAATGCGTGGCCGGCATCGAGGCGGATGCGGAACGGTGCCGCCGGCTGGCCGAGAGCTCGCCCGTCCTGGCGACGGCCCTCGTGGGACACATCGGCTACGAAAAGGCCACGGCCATCGCCAGGGAAGCCATGGCGTCGGGCCGGACGGTCCGGGAGGTGGCTCTTGAGACAGGCCTGATCCCGGCGGAGGATCTGGACAAGATCCTCTCAGCGGGCGAGATGACGCGTCCCGGAGTCCCGGGCAGGAGGCCTGCCGGTCCGCCGGGAGAGTGAGCGCGCGGGCGGGCGAGTCCGTTTGCCGGGCCCGGAAGCGGTATGCTATACTCGGGATACCCTCTTCAGGAGCAGACCGGACCACATGGGCAACTTCATCTTCCTCAACGGAGAGATCGTCCCGCACGAACAGGGCAAGGTCTCCGTCTACGACCACGGTTTCCTGTACGGCGACGGCGTCTTCGAGGGCATCCGGACCTATAACGGGCGCATCTTCAAGCTGGACGAGCATCTGGAGCGGCTCTACTTCAGCGCCAAGGCCCTGATGATCGACATCGGGATGAGGAGGGACGAGCTGCGCGGCGCGATCCTGGAGCTGTCGCGGCGCAACGGGATGAAGGATGGCTACAACCGGATCACGGTGAGCCGGGGGGTCTCGCTCGGGCTGGACCCGCGCAACATCTCGGGGCCTGCCACCGTGGTGGTGATGAACGACGCGCTGAGCCTCTACCCGCGCTCCATGTACGAGAACGGACTGGACGTGATGACCGTCTCCACGCGCATCCCTCTGCCCCAGACCGTGGAGCCGCGCATCAAGAGCCTGGGAAAGTATGTCGCAAACATCCAGGCCAAGATCGAAGCCAACCGTGTGAACGCCGGGGAAGGGCTGATGCTGAACACCCAGGGCTATGTGGCGGAATGCACGGGGGACAACATCTTCATCGTCCGGCGTGGGGAGATCGTCACTCCGCCCTCGTGGGCCGGCATCCTGCTGGGAATCACCAGGAACACGGTGATTGAACTGGCGCGGGAACAGGGGCTGACGGTGCGGGAGGACATCTTCACTCTGTTCGATGTCTACACCGCCGACGAGTGCTTCCTGACGGGGACGGCGGCGGAGGTCATCCCGGTGCGGACTGTGGACGGCAGGGTGATCGGAGAGGGCCATCCCGGGCCGGTGACGCGCTCGCTGATGGACGCCTTCAGGGAACTGACGGCGACGTCCGGCGTTCCTATCTATGAAGAAAACGCGACAGCCGCGACGGGTGTCGGGTGAGGGGAGTCCGGCCCTGAAAGACGGCAGGGTCCCGCACAGTCCAGCAGCCGCGGAAGTCAGCTTCCGCGGCTCTTCTGTTCCGGCGGGAATGCGCGGCCGCGCGGGGGCTCAGCGAGGAACCCGCCGATGCGGCGCCCTGTCTGACAAAGTGAAGGCTGTGAAGGTCTCAGCGGAATCGCTCTGCTGAAGCGGGGCCGGCAGACCGAAACAGGTGATGGAGAAGGCTCGCGGGGAAGCCCCGGCTCGCCCCGGTTTGAGGAACGAAAGAGGTATAATCTAAAGTGTCTGGAGGCAACCGGCCAGGAGAGGAGGTCCGATAGTCTTATGTGGCAGCGGTTTACGGAACGCGCCCGGCGCGTGGTCTTTTTCGCCCAGGAAGAGGCTAACCGCCTCGGCGAAAATTACGTCAGCACGGAGCATTTGCTCCTGGGTCTGGTGCGCGAGAACGACAGTGTGGCCGCGAGGATCCTGGATCGGCTCGGGGTCTCTCTGAGCCGCATCCGCGCCGAGGTGGAGCGGCAGGTCTCCCGGGGAGACGGCCGTCTGGGGCAGGATATGCAGCTCACGCCGCGGGCCAAGCGCGTCATCGACCTCGCCTACGACGAAGCGCGCCAGCTGAACAACAACTACATCGGCACCGAGCATCTCCTCCTTGGCCTGATCCGCGAGGGGGACGGCCTGGCCGGAAGGGTACTCCAGAAACTCGGCGTGGATCTGGAGAGGACCCGGCGCGAGGTGATGAACCTCCAGGACACGGACACCGCCCTCTCTGCCACCCGCGCGCGGTCCCGGACCCCGACTCTGGATGAGTTCGGGCGCGACCTGACGGAGCTCGCCCGCGCCGACAAGCTGGACCCCGTCATCGGACGCCAGACGGAGATCGAGCGCGTGATTCAGATCCTGTCCCGGCGGACGAAGAACAACCCGTGCCTCATCGGCGAGCCGGGAGTGGGCAAGACCGCCATTGCGGAGGGACTGGCTCAGAGGATCGCCTCCGGCGACATCCCGGAGATGCTGAAAGACCGCCGGATCGTGGCTCTGGACCTGCCCGGACTGGTGGCGGGCACCAAGTACCGCGGCGAGTTCGAAGAGCGGATGAAGCGCGTCATCGACGAGGTCCGCAAGGCAGCCGGTGAGGTCATTCTGTTCGTGGACGAGCTGCACACGCTGGTGGGCGCGGGGGCGGCCGAGGGCGCGATCGACGCCTCCAACATCATGAAGCCGGCCCTGGCGCGCGGGGAGCTGCAGTGCATCGGCGCCACGACCATGGACGAGTTCCGCAAATACATCGAGCGGGACGCCGCCCTGGAGCGGCGGTTCCAGCCGGTGCAGGTGCGCGAGCCTTCCGTGGAGGAGTGCATCGAGATCCTGCGCGGTCTGGTCTCCCGCTACGAGGAGCATCACGGCATCCGGATCGAGGACTCCGCTCTGACGGCGGCCGCCCGGCTGGCGGACCGCTACATCAGCGACCGCTGTCTGCCGGACAAGGCCATCGACCTGATCGACGAGGCGGCGTCCAGAGTGCGGCTGCAGCTTGCGCTTCCGCCTCCCGAGCTCAGGCAGGCCAACCTGGAGCTGCAGGAGGTGATGAAGAAGCTCTCGGAGATCCCCAACTCGTCGGAGTATGAGAGCGCAGCCGAGTTGAAGATCAGGGAGCGGGAGCTGAAGGACCGCATCGCCGAGCTGAACGAGATCTGGCAGGACCGCAAGCAGAACATGCCCGATGTCGTGAGCGACGACGAGATCGCGCACATCGTCTACTCGTGGACGGGCATCCCCGTGTCGCGCCTGGTGGAAGGCGAGACCTCCAAACTGCTGAAGATGGAGGAGGCTCTGCACAACCGGGTCATCGGGCAGGACGAGGCCATCGAGGCGGTGAGCCGCGCGGTGCGCCGCGCCCGCAGCGGTCTGAAAGACCCGCGCAGGCCGATGGGCTCGTTCATCTTTCTGGGGCCGACCGGCGTGGGCAAGACGGAGCTGGCGCGGGCTCTGGCGGAGTTCCTGTTCGACAGCGAAGACACGCTGATCCGCATCGATATGTCGGAGTATATGGAGCGCTTCGCCGTCAGCAGGCTGGTGGGGGCGCCTCCCGGCTACGTTGGATACGACGAGGGCGGTCAGCTGACGGAGCAGGTCCGCCGCCGGCCCTACAGCGTGATCCTGCTGGACGAGATCGAGAAGGCGCATCCCGAGGTCTTCAACATCCTCCTGCAGGTCATGGAGGATGGACGTCTGACGGACGCTCAGGGCCGTGTCGTGGACTTCAAGAACACGGTCATCATCATGACCTCCAACATCGGGGCGCATCTGATCGCGGGCGAGAGCAGCATGGGTCTGCGATCCGCGAAGAAGGGCGACGAGAGCGACCGCTCTTACCAGAGCATGCGCAACCGGGTGATGGAGGAGATGAAGAAGGTGTTCCGGCCGGAGTTCCTGAACCGGGTGGACGAGACCATCGTGTTCCATTCGCTCACGCACGAGCAGATCCTGCAGATCGTGGACCTGCTGCTGGACCGTGTGAAAGCCCAGCTGCGCAATCAGGGAATGGAACTGGAGGTCAGCCGCGAGGTCAAGGAGATGCTGGCCGAAGAGGGGTTCGATCCGACCTTCGGAGCCCGTCCGCTGCGCCGGGCGGTCCAGCGGAACATCGAGGATCCGCTGTCTGAGGAGATCCTGCTGGGCCGCTTCAGCGAAGGCGACACCATCCGCGCCGAGGTGGAGGACGGCAAGATCTTCTTCACAAAGTCGGTGGCGGCACTGGAGGACCTCCCTCTGGAGGAGCCATCAAAGAACTGAACACGGCCAGGAATGTCAAGCTCCTGCCCCCGGGCAGGGGCTTTTTTGTTGCAGGGCAGCGGCTTCCCGGCGGCATCCTGTTAAGAAGTCAGGGACGTGCTACGTCTCATTCTCGATGAAGCGCCGCTCCTGGAGACTGGTGATCGCTGTTTTCGGACGACGGAGGAGACACGGAACGATGGCGGGACTGAAAGCGTTTACCGCGGGGCTGACTGCCGTCCTCGCCGCCGCGGCCGCGGCGGCCGGGCCGGCAGTGACGCTCAATGCGGACAACCTTTCGATGGACTCACTCGCCCGGCAGCTTTCGAGTGCGTCCGGCGAGATGGTCGTGGCGGACCCGGCTGCTCAGGGGCAATTCAGCGGCGGGTTCAACAACGCTCCGCTGGAGCAGGTGCTCACCGCGGCCACGAAGGCGGCCGGTCTGAAGTGGTACAAGGTTTACCTGCCCGCCGACATCTCCCGCGAAGATGCCGCGAAACAGGCGCGCGAGCAGGTGGCTCTGCTGCAGGCGGTCGAGCAGCTGAAGAGCGCGATGATCTACGATCCGGCGACCGGCACGCAGGCGGTGTTCTCCCGCAGGGAGGAGAAGGACGAGCAGGCGGACCAGGCAGCCGCAGCGCAGGGGCTGAAGCCGGTCTACTACATCGCGGGAAAGACCGCCTCTTCCTCCAGCGCATCCGCTTCCGCCGCATCCGCCGCGGCGCCGGCGCCGCCCATTGATCAGACCGGAGCCCCCATCGTGCAGCAGTATGCTCAGATGGAGCTGCAGCGGAACAGGGCGTTCCTGCAGATGACTCCGGAGCAGCGCGCCGCGGCCCTGGAGCAGACCCTTCTGAACGAGCTCGCGATGAACCCCTCGGACCGGCAGGCAATGGCGCGGGCCCGGATGGAGGCGTTTCGCGCGCTGGCTCAGAGCAACTCTCCGGTCTGGCAGCAGTACCGGGAGCAGCGGCGCGAGCTCTGGCGGGGGATGCCCCGCGAGTGGGGCGGGGACGGCGGAGAGCGGCCCGGGCGGGGCGAGCGTCCTCAGCGCCCGCAGTAACCGAGTGGCGAAGCAATGTGAACCTGCTCAGGGCCCTCCCGCAGCCGGGAGGGCCTGTTTGTCTCAGGGCACGCCCCGCTGATCCTCCGGGGAACCGCGGTGCCGCGGCGGTCGTCCATCTGTTTGAAGCCGCACGCGCCGCGGGAAATGACAGAGGGGCCCGTGGCGGATGGAGGCGGCTCCCGGAAGGGAGAAAAGGACCCATGAAGAACGCCACGCCGGCGGAGGAGCGCGCTCCTCTGCCGTCCGAACCGTTCAGGGATGAGAAAGAACCGGAACTGTCGCCCCGCGGCGGCCGGTATCTGGATCTGATCATCCCGGCACGGTCCGGAGTCCGCTCGTGTGTGAGCGCCGGACGGACCTGTTCGCCGGAAACGTGGGCGAGCGTCCTGAGAGGCATCGCCCGGCCGGCATCGAGTCATCACCGGCAGTCATCCAGGGGCTTCTGAGCCCGGTTTCATCGTCTGTCAGGTAAAGGGCCGCGGGCCGCAGGGTCCGCGGCCCTCGTTTTGCCGGGAGGCGGCCTCTTTGCCGTGCCCGGCGTGGCCGCCCGCCCGGCCGGGCAGTAAAATCCCTCGCAGGGGAGCCTATGGAGAAAAGCTTGCGTCTGGACACCCGGCGGCGGGTCACACGGGCTCTGCGGATCGCGGCCGCCGCTTGCACCGCGCTGACAGTTGCGGCTGCAGCCGCACACGTGTGGCTGGACAGTCTCTACACCGCCGAACTGACCAACATCATCTCAGGGCTCGAGGAGCAGGGAATCCCCACGACCATGGAGCAGCTCACCGGCAGCGCCCCTCCCGCAGCCCGGAATGCCGCCGCGGTCATCCTGCGCGCCCTTCCTCCGGCCGGTCCCGGAAAGCGGCATTCCTGGGAGGCTGTGATCGAGCGCGTCGTGACGCCCGCGGCAGAGGGTCCGTCGGAGGATGAGATCGGGGAAGCCCGCAAACTGATGGCCGGACAGCTCGCCGGGACGCTCCGGCAGCTTCACCGGGCGGCGGCGCTGCCGGAGGCCCGGTATCCGCTCGCTCCAGGGACCCTCGACCTGGACGGATCCGCTGTCGCGAGCGCCGGCCTGGCGGTCCGGCTGCTGACCACGGAGGGCATTCTCCGGCACGCAGCGGGAGACAGCGGCGGCGCTGTGGAGAGCTTCGGGTCGGCGCTCCGCATCGCGCATACGCTAGGGGTGCAGAGGGACCGCGCGGGCTGGGCGGCGGCGTGGCCGGCGGTGAACCTGGCGCTCTCGGGGATCCAGACGGCCCACCGCATCCGCCCTCTGGACGCGGCGCAGATGCGCCGGCTGGACCGGTTGCTCGGCTCGATCGACTGGACGGCCGGCTCCGGCAACGTGCTGGACGCCTTCACCGTGTCCGCCGTGACCGACGCTCGCAGGTGGCAGGCCGAGCGCGGCCTGCGTGGGCTGCTCCGCCGCCCCTATGCGGCGGGGATGTACGTGCGCCTGCTGGAGATGCTGCAGACGGTGAGGCGTCTCTCCGGAAAGCCCTGGCGGGAATGGCCCGCCGGGGTGCGCAATCCCCCGCGGACGAACTGGCTGGCTCCGGGCCGCGCGCTGGCCGAAATGATGCGGCCCTGGGTGACCGGCCCCTTCTGGCAGCGAGACGCAATCATCGCCTGTTGCGGGGCCGTGAGGCTCAAGCTCGCTCTGGAGGCACACCGTCAACGAACCGGCGAGTATCCGCTTCGCCTGCATGCGCTCGAGATGCCGGCAGGAGGCCCTCCTCCCGCCGACCCGTTTGCGGGCGAACCCTTCCGGTACGCGCGCACCCGGAGCGGCTATCTCTTCTACAGCATCGGGCCGGACCTCAGAGACGACCAGGGACGCGTGCGCAAGAAGACGAAACAGCCCCTCGAAGAAGGCGACCTGGTCTGGGACGCACGCTCCTGGCTGCCCCGCCAGCCGGAATGACGACCGCCCGGCGGTATCCGGGTCCTTTCTACCCCTGAAGGCTCTGCTGCAGCGCCCGCACGTACTGCTCCGCCACCTCCAGGTCCTTCACCGCCTCGGAAGCCGGGGAGCGCACCGGCCGGCCGTTACGCACGCACTCGATGAAATGGCTCGCCTGCGCGCGCATGCTCCAGACGGGGGGCATGACGGGCCGCACCCAGCGCGGCGGCTCATCGGCCGAGCCGCCGAAGTAGATGCGCACATCGCCGCCGTTCTGCTGCGCCATCGGCGCCGGCACTGAAAGGTCCACCCGTCCGTTCTCGAAGCTGATCAGGTAGAACTCCTCCCAGCTGCTGCGCAGGCCCCGCCCCTTCATCTCCAGCGTCAGCGTGATGCCGCTCTCCGTCTCGCCCACCATCAGCGCCCCGTTGCGGTCGGCGTAGGTGACGCGGTAATCCTCCCCGGCCAGGTAACGGATGAGGTTCACCTGGTGGATGTAGTAGTTGACGAACGCGTCGTAACGTGCGGCCAGACTGGAATCCATCCATTCAGGAGGGGTCTCCGGGACGACACCCTCGTAGTGCGGCGGAGCATCACCCGCGTTCAGCCCCCACTGGATGCCGAACACCCAGTCGCCGGGCGGCATGGTGGCGCGCAGATAGTTCATGGGGCCGGCCTCGCCGGATTCGCGCCAGCGCTTCACCCTGGCCGCGGCTTCCACGGCCGCCGGAAGCGAGCGCTTCATGTAGCCCACCATATACGGCACCCCCTTGTTCTCCGCGAGCTCGGCCAGCCTCCGCCCGGTATCGGGGCGGACGGCGATGGGCTTCTCGGTCATCAGTGGAAGTCCGGCGTTCAGGATGTCCGGAACGATGGAGGCGTGCAGGTGATAGTCCATGATCGCGACAACGGCATCCAGCGCGCAGTCCTCAAGCATGGAGCGATGATCTGGATAGACGCGCGGAATGCCCCACCGCCGCGCGACGAGCTCGGCGGTCCTCGCGCGCCCCTCCGCCAGCGCTGCTATCTCGCAATCGGGAATGGCCGCGAAGTTCTGCAGGTGGGCGGTCTGACCCATTCCTCCCGCCCCGACCAGGCCCAGACGGACTTTCGACATTGCCTCGCTCCCCCGGTTCAGGAATGTAACGGGACCATCATTCTGGCAGAATGACCCCGGCGACCTTCTCCAACCCGGCTGCAGTCTCCTCCGGATCCAGCTTCCGGGGGAAGGGTCGTAGAAGGGAAAAAACTGCGATGACCCGGCTCGTGTGATATAATAGTTGCCACCGGCACGGCACGGCTCTGTGCGGCAGGTGCGGCCGCAAACACCCGAGGGGAGGAGGGCTAAGAAGTTGGAGCAAGGTACGGACGCATCCGGGAACGTCATCTTCTGCCTGTGGTGCGGTCACGCGAACCAGGATGCAGGCGATGCAGGCCAGATGTGCGATTCCTGCAGCCGCCCGCTTCACCTGACATCCCTGAACGCTCAGGATTCCCCCGAGCGCGAAGGATTTCTGGCGCAGTTCGGCAACGCTCTCGTATCAGACTGGCGGGCAATGCTCGCGCTTGCGGGAACGCTCGCGTTGCTCGCCGGGCTGAGCATCAACCATTTCGTTTCAAGAGAAAAAGAACCGGCAAACGCCTCGACCGCTTCTCCGGCCAGTACCGCCGGGTCCGTCCCGCACCAGCCGGCCCGGCCACCCGCAGAAACGTCCGCGGAGTCGAAGCCGGAAGCCACACCGGCGGCCACCAACTCGCCCGCCAACAGCCAGGAGGGTTTCTTCGAGAAAGAGAAAATCCAGGCGGTCAAGGCCTGGGAAGTCCGGGTGGCCGAAGTGGAGGCCGAGATCTCCGCTACCCGGCGGTTGATGCTGGAAAGCCCTCCAGCGGTCGCGCTGCAGCTGGCGGAACGCCTGAAAGAACTGGAACTTCGCAAAGTAGAGCTCGAAATTTCCCTGAACAGCGCGAAATGCGATCTGGCGGACTATTATCTGGCCAGCAAACACGCTGACAGGTCCGTGCAGATCTACGACGAGGTGGCCAGCTGGGACCCGGAAGGCCGGACGGAACCGGGACGCCGGGCCAAAATGTTCGCCCCCCGGAGATAGCCGCCCCGCCTGAGAAACGATGCCCGGCCCTGTGCGCAAGACCTCCGCAACCGAAAATCATTAGTGAAATGTCGCACAGACGGCCCGTTCCAGTGGCCGGGCGGGCCGGGAACGTGGTATATTGAAGGTGCAGCCGCTTAGGCCCGGCGTCCGCCGGGCGACTTCTCAGGAGCCGCGACAGTTTTACCGGAGGCATCTTTAGGAATGGCAGACGCGAAGAAAGCCGGCGCTTCGTCCGGCACGCTTCCCGGATGGAAGGATCTCCCGGAAGGGGGGATCATTGACGGAGGGGGCACCGCCGCACAGTATCACACTGGCGACTGGCGCACTCTGCGGCCCATCTGGGACGACCAGAAATGCATCCACTGCCTGCTGTGCTGGGTGTTCTGCCCGGATTCGGCCATCATCGTGGAGGATGCGAAGGTGAAGGGCGTGGATTACGACCACTGCAAAGGCTGCGGCATCTGCGCCCGCGAGTGCCCGCCTAAGGTCCAGGCCTTCACCATGGAGAGCGAGGCGAAGTTCCGGGCCTGACGGCGGCCGGGACGCCGGATCGATTGACCGGCCGGAAGGGCGATGCCCCTTCCGGCCGGCCGTTTCTTCAGGGAGCCGCGGTTTCCGGCTCCTCCAGCAGAACGTTGTCGATCAACCGGGTGCCGCCGATGAACACCGCGGCCGCGACCAGAACGGGCAAACCAACCGCGGGCTCCAGCGTAAGAGGATCGACCGCCTCCACGTAGTCCACCCGGGCCAGAGGTTCCTTCTCGATGGCGCCCCGCACCAGGGCGGCCAGCTGCCGGGGGTCGCGCTCCCCCTCCCGGCACGCCCTCCTCGCCTCCTCGAGCGACCGGAAGATCACTGTCGCCGCGGAGCGCTCGGCGGGCGAAAGATAGCTGTTGCGGCTGGACATCGCCAGCCCGTCCGGCTCCCGGACGATGGGCATCGGGACGAGCTCGAGCGGCAGGTCGAAGTCCCGCACCATCCTTTCCACCACCCTGTACTGCTGATAGTCCTTGAGCCCGAAATAGGCCCGGGCCGGCTGACTGAGGTTGAACAGCTTCAGGCAGATGGTTGCGACGCCCCGGAAGTGTCCGGGGCGGGAGGCGCCGCAAAGGCGCGCTGCGAGAGGACCGACCTCCACGTAGGTCTGAAAGCCTTCCGGATACAGCGCGGAAGCCGTCGGGACGAAGACGGCATCCACCCCGCAGGAGCGGCACGCCTCCAGATCACGCTCCAGCGCGCGGGGATACCGGTCCAGGTCCTCGTTCGGCCCGAACTGCACCGGATTCACGAAGATGCTGACGATGACGAAGTCATCCGTCGAGCGGGCGCGGCGGATGAGGCTGAGATGCCCCTCGTGCAGGGCTCCCATCGTCGGCACCAGGCCGATGCTCCGCCCGGACATCCGAACCGACACCGCCAGCCGCTGCAGCTCCCGCGGTTCCTCGACCACCCTCATTTCCGCGGCCGCAGGATCCCGGCCGGGCGCGGTCACGAATGCTCCTCCGAGGGGAAGCGGCCGCCGCGCACGTCCTCTGCGTAGGAGGTGAAGGCTTCACGGAGCAGAGCATGCAGCTCCAGATACCGCTTCGCGTGGCGGGGGCGGAAGCTGGCATCCATTCCCAGCATGTCGTGCATCACCAGCACCTGGCCGTCGCAGTGCGGCCCCGAACCGATGCCGATGGTGGGTATCTCCAGAAGCTGCGTGATCCTGGCGGCCACCGGAGGGTCCACCAGTTCCAGCACGACCGCGAACGCTCCGGCCTCCTCCAGCGCCCGGGCGTCCTCTTCGAGCTCCGCGGCCGCGTCGGGGCTGACGCCCTGCCGCACATAGCCGCCCGTCACGTTCACGCTCTGGGGAGTCATCCCGATGTGCCCCATCACCGGGATACCCGCCGCCACCAGGCTCGCGACGGTCTCCGCGACCCGCGCCCCGCCCTCCAGCTTCACGGCCCTGGCTCCGCCCTCTTTCAGGAACCGTCCCGCGTTCTCCAGAGCCTGCTTCCGCCCGCTCTGGTAGGACATGAACGGCATATCCGCCACCACCAGCGCCCGGCGCGTCGCGCGGGCCACCGCTTTTACGTGATGCAGCATCTCCTCCATGGTGACGGGAATGGTGTCCTCGTATCCGAGTACTGCATTGCCGACACTGTCCCCCACCAGCAGCACGTCGATCCCGCACTCGTCCATCAAACGCGCGGAAGGGCTGTCGTAGGCGGTCAGGACGACGATCCTGCGGCCCTCCTTCTTCATCCTCCCGAGCGAAGGAACGGTCACCGGTTTTCCGGCGCTCATCGGGCTTCCCCCGCCTCGCGCCAGAAGTCCACCATCCACCACCCCGCCAGCAACGACACGAACACCACGTTTCCTCCAAACAGCAGCATTGCCACGTGCATCTGCGAAAGCAGCGCCGCGGCCAGGACAAAGATCAGCGTCACGGTGAAGGCGCGGGTCAGGCTGCGGGACATAGAGTCCTGGACGCTCGCCATCGCCAGATAGACCCCCAGCGCCAGCCAGAAAAGCACGAGCGAGAGTCCCACCAGCAGCAGCCCGACCGGTGCGGCCTGCGGCCGGGCGGCTCCCCGGCTGATGGTCTGAAAGACCATCTCATCGGCGTGATGCCGGAAGAAACCTCCGCTGCGCAGCAGCAGGCCCATCAGCAGTCCGGCCACCGCCAGCGGCGGAGCCACCGCCCAGTTCCAGCCTTCCAGAACGCTCTCCAGCCCCTGCGGCGAAAGGACAGTCTCCAGCGCCGGGACGGCGGGGACCCAGACGAACAGCACCAGGAACACTCCGCACCAGCCGGCCATGTGGAGCACCGCTCCGGCCGCCGACCCCTGGCGCCGGACATCCTCTCCCCTTCCCGCAGCGGGACGCGGGCGTCCCGTGCGCGCCATCAGGCGTTCCAGCTTGCCGAGGGCGCTCTGGTTGCGCGGGTCGAACTGGACGGCGTAGCTGTAGAACTGCAGCGCCTGCTCCTGCCGGTTCCGCGCCTGATGCACGTCGCCCAGCACCTCCCAGGCACGGGCGCAGGTGCGATCGCCCCGGAGCGCCCGCCGGGCGTGACTTTCGGCCTCGCTCAAGCGCCCCCGGATGAACGCGAACTCCGCGTCGCGCACGGCTTTCTGCACGCCGGGAGCCGCCCCGGCCGCCTGTCCCTGCGAACGCGCGCTTTCCGGACGGGGCGGCGAGGCGGACGTCCTGCCTGCCGAACCGGACGGGGACTGCCGGGCGCGGGACGCCGCTTCCCTGCGGCGCGCGCTGCGCTCCAGGTCGTAGCTGCGGCGTCTCTCGGGGTCGGAAAGGACCCGGTAAGCCTCGCTGATCTGCACGAACGCCCGCTCCGCCAGCTTCTTGTCGTGATGGACGTCCGGGTGATACTTCCTCACCAGCCGGCGGTAGCTCTTCTTGATCTCCTCCAGCGTGGCATCCGGGCTGACGCCCAGGACCTCGTAATAGTCACGCTGCGGATCCATTGCTCGGGCTCCAGAATCCGTTCCCGCGCCCGCCTCATCGCATATCACCGCGGCGGGCGCCTGTCTTCAACCTAACACCGTTCCCCGGGACCCGCAACCGGCCCGCTGCGGGAACGGCAAAAGGCCCGGCCGACCCCCCACGGGGTGGGCCGGGCCGCAGACCCGGAAGCGCGCTCAGCCGCGAGCCTTGCGTCTCAGGGTACGAGAGGGATCACCGGGCAGAACAGCAGGGGGCTCTGCGGATCGGCCGGATTCAGGCGCGCGATGTCCCACTGCTGATTGCCCGGGATCATCCCGACGTGCCCGTCCAGATACGCCACGTTCGCCTTCCCCCCGTGCCGCTCCGAGGAGCGGTCCACGTTGATGAAGACGGCATCGTTGACCGGGACGCCGTACATCAGGAGGTCGCGGTTCTCCTCCACGAGCAGGATGGTCTCGGACGGCCTGGGGTAGATGGAGATCTTCGCACGGTTGGCCGGGTCGTCGCGGTTCTTGAGGACCTGCGGCGGCCCGTTCCATCCCTCCGCTGTGCAGTAACCGTTCATCGAGTAGCTGAAGGGAGGCTGGTCCGCGAGCTTTTTTTCCGCGCGCGTCATGCCGGGGCAGGCCATGATGCTGTCGGTCCTGGTGTAGCTCCAGAGAGGCCCCTGCTTCCAGACCGCACCCTCTTTCCGGAAATACTCGTGGATGGTGGGGAGCTTTCCGTCGTGGTCCTCCGCGAACATCATGAAGGCCAGAGCCAGCTGCTTGAGATTGTTCTTGCAGGCCGTGGACCGGGCGGCATCGCGGGCGCGGGCAAACACAGGGAACAGAATGGCGGCCAGGATGGCGATGATGGCGATGACGACCAGAAGCTCGATCAGGGTGAATCCCCTGCCCTGCTTCCGGTCCGCCCGCCTTCCGAGGCCCGATGAGAGCGCAGGCACTATCATTTGTCCTCCAGACCCCTTTCTCCCTCCGCGGCAGCATCGGCAGCCGGTGAGGTTTGCGCAGGCTTACAGTTTTCGGGGGCGCCAGATGCGCCGGAGACACTGGCAACGGGAATCATCGGCCGGCCGGGGCCTCTTTTTCAGGGACGTCACCGGTCAGGCACGACCACGCTGCCTGACGAGCCTCGCCATCGTCAACGGCTCCGCAGCGCACCGGCACACCCATTATACCAGTTCTGAAACCTTCGCGCTCAGGTGACCTGGGCTGATCCCCGGCGTCCTTTACCGGCTCTGGCAAAACCGGTATTTGTGTCGGGAGCGCCGTTCCGGGGGAGTGGAACAACGTTGGTGAGAAACACCGGCCAGCCGCTGGAACCCGGTTCCCCGGACGGCCGGCCTCACAAAATCAGGGACATCCACTCCCACGGAGAGCAATAGATGACATTCCTCAACCGCATCCGCAAGTCTCGGAAGGGCTTCACCCTGATCGAGATCATGATCGTGGTGCTGATCATCGGCATCCTGCTGGCGATCGCCGTGCCGAACTTCGTCCAGGCCCGCGATTCGTCCCGCGCCCGGAGCTGTGTCAGCAACCTGAAGCAGATCGACGCCGCCAAGCAGCAGTTCGCCATGGACAACCGCCTGCCCGGCAACGCGCCTGTGACCCAGGCTGACCTGGTGCCGACCTACATCAAGGGCTCGTTCCCGCAGTGCCCCTCCGGCGGCACCTACACGATCAACAACGTGGACACCGACCCGACCTGCAGCATCGGGGGAACCCATCGGCTGCCGTAAGCACCGGCCGCACGGCTTGATATGGCAGGTGGCGGGCCCTTCGGGCAACCCGCCGCCTGCCCGTTCCCCCTTCAGGCGATGCGCGGTCTGAGGTCGCGGGAGGCCGAACGCAAGACCGGTCCCGGAATCAGGAGAACAGCGCCATGGACAGGGCAAGACGCAAAACGGACCGGCGCGGGTTCACTCTCATTGAAATCCTTCTCGTCATACTCATCATCGGGATGCTCCTGGGTATCGCTCTTCCCTCTATGCTGAGGGCGCGCACCTCGGGAGCCGCCAAGACCTGCAGAGAGAACCTGCGCGCCATCGCGACGGCGAAAGAGCGCTTCGCAATGGAGAATAACATTCCCTCGGACGCCACTCCAGCCTGGGGAGATCTGGTGCCGATATATCTGAGGGGAAGGCCGCCCCAGTGCCCGATGGGAGGGACCTACACCATCGGAAGGATGGACGAGGACCCCACCTGCAGCCTTGGCGGCGACCATACGCTTGACTGAGGACGGGAGGGCAGCATTGGACAGAGACGCGCCGGTCAGGGTGCTCCGCAACCGCAGCGGGATGACGCTCGTCGAGGTCACCTTCGCGATGGGAGTGCTTCTTCTGTGCGCGTTTCTGTTCAGCGCCACCTTCCCCGTCTCCACGCAGTCCCGCGCCAAGGCTGACAACCGGGCAACCGCCACAGCCCTGGCGCAGCGTCATCTCGAGGCCGTCCAGGATGCCGGTTTCCACGGCATCCAGACGCAGAACGTGCTGACGGCGAACGGCCTGATAGACGGAGTGGTCTCCGCCAGCCCCCCGACCTACAGCTTTTCCTCCATCACGTTCGGGACGGGACAGAGCCCGGCCAACAGTCTGCCTCAGGGGCAGGGGCTGCTCCGGATCAACGAACTGGCTCCCACGCTGGATGAAGTGACCGTGACCGTTCGCTGGCGGGAGAACGACGAGTGGCGCTCGGTCACCCTGTCCACCCTGGTGGCCGGAATCTAGAACCCGGGATGGAGACCGGACCGTGAAGTCAGTATCCGCTCGCATCCGGCGTTCCCGCCGCGGCGCAACCGTCATCGAGACGGTGACCGCCGTCGCGATCTTCGCCCTCCTCTCCCTGGGAGGGCTCGGGCTTCTCGTCGGCGGAGTCAACAGCTGGAACCGGGACTTCGCCCGCGGCTCGCAGGAGACGGACATCGCTCAGGCGCTCAGGAGGGTGGAGGAGGCCCTGCGATTCGCCTGCCAGGTGCAGGTGGACTCGAACGGACTGGGCATCACCTACTTCCTCCCCGTCCGTGACGCCCAGGGCCGTCCCGTCCTCCCCATCCAGTCCGACGGAACACCCCGGCGGATCTGGCGGGCGCCGGACGGCACCCTGCGGATGACCGGGTTCAACCGCCCGCTACTGCGCAACGTGCCGGGCACCGTCCCGATCTTCAGCTCCACCTCCAGCCAGCGCGCCGTCAGGGTGGCACTGCGGACATCCACCTCGGACGGCCGGTCCACCTGGACGGCCTCCCGCTCCGTCGTCGTTCAGATCAGGAACGCACCTTGAGGATGACAGACATGCTCAACGGATGGACCCGAAGACTCTCCCGTCGGCGCGGCGCGGCCATCGCCGCCGCGCTGGTGTGGCTCGGGCTGCTCTCGATGATGGGGACAGGGATCGTCTCGTTCTCCACATCCGGGACCACGCGCGTGATATCGGAGGAGAGGCGCGCCGAGGCTCTGGCCGCCGCCGACGGGGGCCTGCAGAGGGAGATCCACCTGCTCTGGATCCCGTTCCGCGCCCAGCAGAGGATCCAGAACCTGGACGCCCAGTTCACCGGCGCCGGGCCGGGCACTTCGGCAAAGCTGGTGACCAGCGGGGAGCTTCCCAACGGCACGCGCTACGTGGCCGCGGTGGTCGGCTATGAATCGGTGAACTCCCGGACGAGGAGGTTCACCATCCAGTCCGTCGGCTGGTGCGACACCAACGGTAACGGCAGGCTGGACGAAGGGGAGGTGTCCCGCGCAGTGGAGGCGCTGCTGGACCTGTCGCTCGACCCGTCCAGCGTGTTCGACTACGCCTACTTCGTCAACAACTACGGCTGGCTGGACGGCTTCGGGGCATCGGACCTGATCGTCAACGGCGACATGCGCGCCAACGGCGACTTCGCCATCCTGAACGGCTCGCCGACCATCAACGGCAGCGTCTACGCCTGCCGGAACGACAAACTTTGGCCCCACGCGGCCGGGACCGTCAACCGGACTCCGCAGTACTGGACCAACAGCTACTATCAGGCCCGGGCTCCCCAGCAGGCACGTCAGGCCTACCAGGAATCACGTATGGGAGCCAAGGGCTCGGACCAGTTCGAGGTCTGGCGCGACATCATCTACGATGCAGACGCCTCGATGATCCACGGCCGCCCGGCCGGAGCGGTCATCGGCGACGTGAACGGCATCCGCCGCTTCGACGGGACCGTCCTGGACCCGCGAGCCACCAAGGAGCTGCCGATGCCGGACCTGAACGATGTGGAGTATTACAAGCAGATCAGCCGGAACTATCTGGACACCAAGCGCAAGTTCCGCGACAACTCCAACAACCCGTATTACAACGAGCCCGCGTTCATCGAAGTGTTCAACTCCTCGCTGAACCGCTACGTGCGCATCACGAACCAGGGGGTCTTCGAAGGCAGCGTGGCGCTCATCGGTACGACATCAAAACCGATCCGCATCCACGGCCCTGTGACCGTGACGGGAGACATTGTCATCAAGGGGGTGTTCACCGGGCAAGGCACGCTTTACGCCGGCAGAAACGTGCACATCGTCGGCAACGTGCAGTATGCGCAGGGCCCGAATTTCTCCGGGAATGACCTGGAGCTGATCGACAAGGCCAACGAGAAGAAAGACCTGCTGGCACTGTGCGCGAGGGGGAGCATCATCATGGGCAACACCAAGAGGATGAGCAACCTTACCCTCTCTTACATGTGCCCGCCGTTCACGAAGGGACGCTACGACGACTTCGGGAACTGGATCCCCCCGTACAACGCCAGAGAGATCGACGAATACGGGGTGATGCGCTACAAGTCGCTGCTGGGGGACAACTACATCGATTCCATCAGCGAGAACGTCAACGTCATCAACGCCATCCTGTACACGAACTTCCTGGGAGGCGGCGAGATCGGAGGAGGCTCGCAGGGAGTGACCTTCAATGGCTCCATCATCTGCCGTGACGAGGCGATGGTCACGCGGAGCCTGCCGATGTATCTGAACTACGACACACGGGTGAAGTGGAGGATCCAGGAGGGAGAACCTCTGGTGGACATCAACCTCCCGTTCAGCCCGTCGGCCCGCATGCGGGCGTGGAGGGAGATATGACAGGCGCCAGCCGGATTCTGATCCTTGCCGTCAGCGTGTGCATCGCTCTTCCCACGGCAGCCGCCGCGATGCACCGGAACCCTTACGCTCCGGACACGCCCTACGTCCCGCCGGAAGAGCTGGAGCGGCAGAGGCAGGAGCAACAGAAGAGCGCTCCCGTCATCGAGCAGCCGGACCTGCCGGCTCCGGCCCCGCCGCCGTCCTATGACTACAGCAAGGACCAGAACGCCTCTCCGGCGGACCTGGCTGCGGCGCTGGACGCGCATCGCAATTCCACGGCGGACGCCGTGACCGGCGCGGCTCAGACCAGCGAGGAGCAGCAGAGCCGCCGTCAGCGCGGACTGGTACTGATCGTGGCCAGCGCGGCGGGGATCGCGGGGCTCGGGCTCAGCAGAGCCGCGATGACCTATCTGAGCCGGACGTCCCCGAAGGAGGCTCAGGAAGCCCTGGATCAGGGGAAAGACATCCGCGAGAACGCCCGCAGCTACGGCGGGGACCACAAAGAGTATTTCATCGACTGACGCCCGCATCGCCTCCCTTCAGCCACCGCGGCCCGGCGCATCTGCGCCGGGCCGCCTCTTCGTCCCTGCCCGCGTCCGCGAACGGAAGGCCGCGAAAACCCGCGCTTGTGCTGTTCCCTTGCGTGCGGTAGAATGAAGGCAGCCTGCGCGCAGGAGCTGAAGAGATCCTGCGCTCCGCCTTCTGCAGGGATGGACGGTGAGCCTGCGGTTCCATCCCGGGAGGTCAAAGCCAGTGAACCACAATACCATCTCCCGCCGCGACTTCCTGAAGGGGATCACTGTGTTCTCCGCGGGAGCGTGGCTTCTGGGACGCGATGCCGTGACCCTCGAGGCCGGTCCGCCCGTCCCCGCCGGGTTCGGCGTGGACCGGGCTGTGGTGGGAATCGCGGATATCCCCACGGGGGCCGACATCGAGGCGGCCGTACGCCGCGCGTTGGAGCTTGCCGGAGGCCTTCCCCCCGGCATCGGGCCGGGCAAGGTGATCGTCATTCAGCCCAACCTGGTCCAGGCCGGGTGGACGAGCGGCAGCGGGGTCATCGCCCACGCCCGAGTGGTCCGGGAGGTCATCCGGATGTGCCTGGAAGCGGGCGCCCGGGCTCAAGACGTGTTCGTTTGCGAGGGGACGGCCAGCTTCTACGGCGGTCAGGGGAGCTACGGCGCGCGGGAGATGACGCTCAAAGCCTTCAGGGACAGCGGGCTGGACGCGAACGGCGATCTCTACGACGACGAGACCGGTGTCCGGCTGGTGGACGCCAATCAGGCGGGGCAGCTATACCCGGACTACCCGGGATACAGTGGACCCTACAATCCGGACTATGTGACCCACGTCGTGAAACCGTTCCTGCTGAACCGGGTGTACGTCCTGCCGAACCTGGTGGCCAACTGCGACTTCCTGATCCGCATCCCGTGCGTGAAGAACCACAGTCTGGCGGGCATCACGGGAGCCCTGAAGCTGGCCTGCGGGCTTGCCCCGACCGACATTTACCACTACCCCGGCCTGCCGTTCTACAAGTGGGCGCTGCTTCATCAGCCGTCGGGCGGCAACAACGAGCTGATCACCAACGCCAAGACTCAGGCGGACATGACCCTGTGCCGCCCCCCCGACCTGGTGGTGACGGACGGGCTGGTTGGCATCACGAACGGCCCCTGCGGCGGGGACGGCGGCGGAGGCCCCGTGAACCTGCCGCCGGGCGGTCCGATCCGGGCCATACTGGCGGGCACGGACCCGGTGGCCGTGGACAGCGTTCAGGCCCTGGTGTGCGGGTACCAGACGCACTCCGGAAGCATCCCCGCGCTCTACTGGGCGTCTCAGCTGGGGCTCGGGACGGACGACCCCCGGAAGATCGAGGTGCGGGGGCGGCGGGTCTCCGAGGTCCGCCGATGGTTCCCGGCGTGGGGCAGCGCCAGACCGGGCGACCGCGTCCCGCCGGTGGCCGGAGACCTGAACGTGTCGCTGGACTCGTCGCTCCGACTGACCGCGCAGCCGGTGGGAGCCTACGACGCCAGCCCGGGGCTGTGCAAGGCGGAGCTGTATGTGGACGGAGTGCTGGTGGACAGCTCATCGGATGCCGGGCTGTGGACGTCCTGTCTGCTGGCAGGCGCGGCCGCAGGAACGCATACGGTCAGGGTGACCGTGTATGACGGGATGCTGAACGAGCCTCCCTGACCCGCACGGTGAGCGTGCAGAACGGCCCGCCCGTCGCCTCCGCACTGGCCTTGCCCGACTCCACCCGGCTGTTCCTGGGGCCGGTCGTCTTCGCGGGGACGAGCGCGGCGCTGGACGCTCAGACCTTCTTCGTGACCAATCCGCCCGGAACGTCCGGCCTGAGGGTCCGCTACCGCGGCAAGGTGCCGTCGCTGGCGCCCGGAGCGATCATCAGCCTGGAAGGAGAGCTCCAGACCATCGGCGGGCAGAGGGTGTTGATGTGCTGGTCGCTGGCGCCGCAGGGCGGCTCCTCACAGGTGCGGCCAAAGTTCATGCTGAACCGCGCCGTCGGAGGGAGCTCCCTGAACGTCCATACGCCGGGGGTCGGCGGGGGGACGGGGCCTTACAATCTGGGATGCCTGATCCGCACATCCGGGGCGGTGCGCGGGGCGGGACAGGGCTGGTTCGTCATCGATGACTCTTCTCTTCCGGGAGGGCTCAAGGTGCTCTGTGGAACCGTCGCGCCCCCTTCGACCGGCAGCAGGGTGGTGGTCTGCGGATTCAGCTGCTGCGAGGAGACCGGCGGACTGATCCGGCCGGTGGTCGCGCTGCGGTCCCCGGCGGACATCGAGCAGGTCTAGCCGGCCGCGCCCGCCGGGAAGGCCTCCCGCTTCTTGCTCCCCGGTACGCCGCGGCAGGAATCGGCCCGCTCTGCGGCCAAGAGCCTAGTAAATGGAGGGCTGACTGCTATGCTGCGATCGATTATCCTCGCTGCGGCGCTGACTGCGCTTGCGGCCGCGCTGACGGTCATCCCGTCGGAGGCGAAAATGCAGATCCAGGTGGTGGACGCGCTGATCAAGGTGCTGCCGGATGGGGACAATCCCCGGGCTTCCGGAGGGGAGGTCTTCATCGAAGCGGCGCGGGGGGAATACGAGAGCGCGCAGATCGTCGTGACGAGCGACGAGGAAGGCAGCCTGCAGGTGAATGGGCCGTCCTTCTCCGGCCCTTCCGGCAGGCACCCGGCGGCGCAGGTCCGGTTCGTCGGATATGTGCCCATCGTGCGGGGCACCGGACACACTCCGGACCATCTTCTGGTGGCAAAGCCTCCCGCGGAGATTCCCGATCCCCTTCTGGAGGACAGATCCATCACGCTCAGGGCGGGGCGCAGGCAGAGCGTATGGCTGACCGTCCGGGTGCCGCAGGAGTGCGCGCCGGGAGAATACCGCGGCTGCGTGCGTCTGACGGGCCCTTCCGGGGAGGCGGAGGTTCCCGTGAGGGTCCGCGTGCGCGGCGTGACCGTGCCGGAAGAGCGGACACTGTTCGTCACGAACTGGTTCAACGTCGAGAACATCGCGAGCGCGGGCGGGGTGCAGCCCTGGAGCGAAGGGCACTGGAAGCTGCTGGAGGCCTGGGCGCGCCTGATGGCCGAACACCGGCAGAACGTCGTGCTGACGCCGGTCTTGTCGCTGATCGTGGGGCGCGAGGACACCGACGGCCGCCTGAGCTTTGATTTCTCCCGCCTGGACCGGTGGATACGCCTCTTCGAAAGGGCGGGGGTTCTGGGACTGATCGAAGGAGGGCACCTTGGAGGGCGCTCGGAGTGGGAGGCTCCGGACTTCGATGCCGCCCGTCCCGCCACACTGCTGCCCGACGGCAGCCTGAAGCAGTGGGAGCCGGTGAAGGCGACCAGCGCGGCTCAGCGCGAGTTCCTGTCCCAGTTCCTGCCGGCTCTGCGGGATCATCTCAGAGAGATTGGATGGCTGGACCGCTACGTGCAGCATCTGGTGGATGAGCCGATCACGGTCAATGCGGATAGCTACAACCGTCTGGCCGCGATGGTGCGGGAGTTTGCCCCGGAGCTGCGCATCATCGAGGCGACCCTGTGCCGCGAGGTGGCGGGATCCGTGGACATCTGGGTGCCGCAGCCGCAGGAGATTGCCGCGCACGCGGACTTTTTCCAGGAGCGGCGGGCGAAAGGCGAGCAGGTCTGGTTCTACACCTGCCTGTCCCCGACTTCGGGCTACATGAACAGGATGATCGACTACCATCTGCTGCCCGTGCGGCTTCTGCACTGGCAGAACTTCCGCTACGGCCTGCCGGGATATTTGCACTGGGGATTGAATTTCTGGCGTGACGAGCCGTTTCGAAACGTGGAGCCCCTGCTTTTCGGCGAGACGTATCTTCCCCCGGGCGATTCACACATCACCTACCCGGGAAAATACGGGCCTCTTTCCAGCATCCGGCTCGAGGCGATGCGGGACGGGATCGAGGACTATGAGCTGCTGCGCCTGCTGGCAAAGCGTGACCGGAAAGCGGCAGAAGAGATCTGCTCTTCCGTGGTGCGCTCGATGACCGACTACACGCTGGATCCGGCCGAGTTCCGCAAGGCAAGAAAACGGCTGCTGGACGAACTCGAACTGAGGCAATGACGGCCTCTATATTCCGCTTCTCCGGGGCTCGCCGCCGCTTATCAGCGCCGGCGAGCCCCGTCCATCGCGCCGCCCGGTTTGAACCCGGCAAAAATACCTGATTTCGGCGGAAAATCTTGACAGCAAGCCTGTAAATCCGTATCCTCAAGTAGGAAACCGACTCTGGGATGCGGGGGTCTTTGCCCGCAGAAGCGTTCCTCCCCGGGGTGGGTTTCCAGGTCGGAGACTGATGGGAGGTGGGTTCAGGAAGACTCTCTCGCACTTCGGGTGAGTCCCTCGGCTGAAGTACGACACTTCCGCTTCTTCCCAGACAGTAAACGACTCTCTGAAATAAGTTCGTCAGTTCAGACAGGGACGGTGGGGTGTCCCGCCAAGTCGCGGAAAGGAGCACGGAAACAATCAATGAAAACGGGTAGAATCATCTTAGGACTCTCAATCCTGAGTCTGGTTGCACTGAGCTCGAGCGGAGCCTTCGCGTGGGGCACGCAGACGTTCACGTTCCTGGGTTACGGAAACCCGGGGATCATCGGGACGAACGTGACCGTTACGCTGGACGGGTCCAGCAAGGCAGTCTTCGCCGGCCGGTACCTGGGCAAGTTCAATAACTCGCCCGCGTTCAACATCTTCTGCGTGGACGTGCGCCACACCATCAACTGGAACGCGAGCTTCACGACCCTGGTGACGCTGGGACGGACGACCGACCCCGCTTACGGCTGGCAGAGCTCGACGGGATTCTACGAGAACGGTCCGCAGGGGGCGCCGGGCGGTCTTGCGTCGGCTCTGACTGACCTGGATTATCTGCCGGCATTTCCGTCCGGATCCCTCGATGTCGCCCAGCGCAGCCGGGCCGTGGCGTGGCTGGGAACCACCTACCTCGGCGCAAGCCTGACCGCCCAGCAGGCGGCAGCCATACAGCTCGCCATCTGGGACATCGTGCAGGATGGCGGCGACGGGCTGGGTACTGGCTCGTTCCAGGTCGCCGGGAACGGGGTGGCGTCTCTTGCGGCCGGATACATCTCGCAGGCTGTTCAGAACGCGAACTGGGCCGGGCCGGATAAGACGTTCTATATCCAGGCAAGCCGCCCGAACGCGGCGGGCGAGCATCTGCAGGACTTCATATTCTATAATCCGGACACTGACATACAGGTCGTCCCAATCCCTGAGCCGGTGTTCTTCCAGCTCGGGACACTGGCAGGACTCGGAGGTCTGGGAATCTTCCGAAGGAGGATCAGGCTCCAGGCGTAGCAGGAGTCCGCGGGTAACCGGACAGACTGTCTGCTGGATCACGCATCTTGCGTGCTGGCGCGATTTGGACTCTCTTCGGAGAAGGCAGTCCCGGGCGACCGGGACTGCCTTGCACCGACTTACGGGAGGACCTTCCGTCCGCCACAGAGAAGACAGCAGTTGGTTGCCAGCGGAGACCGGCGTCCGGCCCGGGCAAAGAGTGTAACCCGGGCTGAAAGGCGGGCAGTTACAAACGGTGGAGGTTGGGTAGTCGTGGCAGTCGCGGAAAACAAACTGGCCGGGAAGCCTGACAGCGAAATGACCGCAACGCCGCGTGAGGGAGACGAAGCAGTGGGGACGCCCCGGCGCGAGCCGGAGATCTCCTATCCGTTCGCCTGGCCGGGAGTCGCGGGAGGCGGGCTGGGCCTGAGCAAGGAAGAGGAGGAGCTCTTCTTCCTGTGCGGCCTTTCGATGGAGGCATCAAGCAGCCCGTGGTATCCACGCGTGAAGAGGTTGCTGGATGTTCTGGTCTCAGCAGGGATGCTGATTCTTCTTTCTCCACTGTTCCTGCTGATAGCTCTGGCCATCTGGCTGGAAGACCGCGGTCCCATTTTCTACCGGCAGACGCGCGTCGGGCAGGGCCGGCGCCCGTTCACGTTCTACAAGTTCCGCAGCATGGTTGCCAATGCGGACCAATTGAAACATCATCTGACTCAGCAGAACGAGCAGAACGGGCCGGTCTTCAAGATCCGCAACGACCCGCGCGTGACGCGTGTCGGCCGGTTCCTGCGCAAAACATCGCTGGACGAGCTGCCTCAGTTCTACAACGTGCTGCGGGGGGATCTGAGCCTTGTAGGGCCGCGACCCCATCTGCCGCATGAGGTGGAGAAATATCTGCCGCACCATGAGCTGAGGCTGACCGTTCCGCCCGGGCTGGTCTGTCTCAGGGAGGTCTGCGGCCGATCCGACCTGCCTTTCGAGCGCTGGATCGAACTGGACCTGATGTATATCCGCCGCCGATCCCTGAAGACAGACTTCAACATCCTGAAGCGGGCGGTGCGCGCGGTGTTGCGAGGCGAAGGGGCATACTAGGGAAGATGATCCGGACAGGGACAGGTTCCCCGGTTCACCGGAGCACGGCCTCTCGGCGGGAGGCGGGGGCGGCCCGGCCAGTGTCTGCTGAGCGAACTCCGCGGCTGGCGGAAAAGCACTGGAGGACTCGATAAATGACAGACGCGACAGAGCACACCGCTCCGTCTCCCGCCGAACCCGGTTCCGACGCATCGGTGGCGGTCCCCCGGCGGGCAGCGACGCCCCGCGCGGCCGCTGCTTCCGCTCAGGCGGGCAGAAAAAGTTCTCCCCTCCTGATATGGGGTGTGGCGCTTCTGGCGCTTTTCATCGGGCTGGTGATCGGCGTCTTCGGTATGCGGGCTCGCTACAATGCAAAAGAGGTGGTGTTCTCTGTCAATGGCGTCACGGTGGACAAGAACACCTTCTTCGACCGGCTTCAGCGTGCCGCAGGGGTGCCGGTGGCCCGGGCGCTCGTGGGGGAGCAGCTGCAGCTGCAGTTTGCTGAGAAGGAAGGGGTGCTTCCCACCGACGAGGAGGTGGAAGCCCGCTTCCAGGAGCTGGCGAAGCGGAAGAACTTCAAGGAGAACCTGCAGCGTCAGGGGCTGACGGAGGAGCAGTTCAAGAGTAATCTCAAGCTCACGATGGCTCAGGCAAACGTGTTGACCAAGGGCGTGAAGGTCACAGAGGCGGAGATTCGCGAGTTCTATCGCCGGAACAGCGACCCGAAGAACCCGAACGCGCGATTCTATCTGCCGGAAACCGTCCAGCTTGCGGTGATCGTGACACGCACGGAAGAGGATGCGAGGAAAGCGCTGGCCGACCTCAACCGGGGCATTGCGTGGAGCACCGTTGTCAAGAACTACAGCCTGGACGACAGCAAGGAGAACGACGGCGTGCTTCCCCCCACTGTGCGCGGGCGGACGCGGGCCAGCACCATCCCGGGGCTGGAGGACGCGGTGTTCGGCATGAAGGTGGGCGACCGGATCGGTCCCCGGCAGTTTGCCGGCGGCTGGTGGATCATCCGGTGCCTGGACAAACGTCCGGCACAGAAAATACCGTTCCAAGAGGTCAGGACCGAGTGCGAGGTCGGCGCCAAGCTCGTCAAGGCAGGACCGGAAACCGTAAGGAAGGTGGAAGCGAAGTTCGCGGAGTTCCAGAAGAACGCCGAGATCAAGGCGTTCTGGCCGCAGTATGCGGAGGCAGTCAAGACAAAGTGAACAGGTTTCCCGGGAGCATCTATCCAGCGGGAAAATAAAAGCTGAAAGGAGGGAACTGTCAGAAGAAAAATGCTGTTAAGTGGGAGGTGTGCCGGCCGTTGGCAGATACAGTAGAGCCCTGCTCGAGGGGCAGGGATGACGGCCGGCTTCCAGGGGACTGGATGGAGGGATTCTTTCCCTTCATCTGTTGAACGCGGAGTCTAAAGAGGGAGGTAAAACAAACAATGAACAAGGCGAATGTGCTCAAATGGTTGGCAATTGTTCCGGCGATTGCGCTTCTGGCTTCGTCCGGGACATTGGCAGCATCTCTTCAGCCGTTCAAGTTCCTCGGCGTGGACACCTCTGTCTCGGCTGCGCTGGGAGGGGTGCACGTTGGAGGGTACGTGGGAGAGATCAACGGCGTAGCATATCGACTGTTCTGTGTGGATTACAACCACATCATAACTTTTAACGAGTCGTACCAGACCCTGGCGGCGCTGGGGTGGGTGACAGACCCCCCGGCGCCCGACGTGCGGCCGACGGGGACTCCAGACGGTTATCCCGATCTGTCTCAGGAGTCAAGCGGCCTCTGGTACTACCAGAACCCCAACGACTCGAGCCAGGGGGCGGGTCTGGCATCCGCGCTGCACGATCAGGACTATCTCAAGAACAACGCCAAGCTTCCGTCGGGTTCTGATACCGCGGCGAAGCGGGCGGCGGCAGTCGCGTGGTTGACTGACAACTACGTGAACGTCTGGACCCAGAGCGTCCAGGTGCCGGTGCAGCTGGCCATCTGGGACATCGTGCAGTATGGCGGGGACTACACCCTCATCAACGCCATCGGCGGCCCCTGGGCCGCCGCGGCACAGGGCTACGTCACCCAGGCGTTCGCCAACTCGGTGGGATACACCGGCAACGCCATCTGGGTGCAGGCCCCGCGCTCGGGCGAGTTCAGCTGGTACGACCATCGCCAGGAGTTTGTCTTCTCCATCCCCGAGCCGGTGTTCTTCCAGCTGGGAGCTCTGGCGGGAATGGGAGGACTGGGGCTGCTGAGGCTGAGAAAGCGCTAGCGGCTCCCCGGAGAGTCATCGGCGCCCGGTGGCGGCGCCGCCTCTGAGAGTCCGTACGCGCTCTAGAGCTGAGCGCGCGAAAACGAGAGAAGAAGAACAAGCCCTCTGCGGAGAAAACGTCCGCAGGGGGCTTTTTTGCTCTTGGCCGCCATCCGTCGGCAAAGGCCGGCCCCGCTGCTCCGCAGGCCGCTAGGCGCCGCCGGCCTCGTCCTTTAGGACCTCCGCCGAATCGAGCGCTTCCCTCAGGACACGGAGGGCCTCGTCCCGGAGCTCCGCCGGCACAGCCACGCTTTCGTCAGCAAGGGGGCCGACGGGGAAAGGATACACGGCGCTGGCCGGGCCCGCCTGCACGACCGGGATCCCGGCATCCTCAAGCACCTCCCGGACGATCTGCGCCTCCATCTCGTCCCGGGCCTGATAGACGATCACGTACCCGGAGCCGTCCTCCCGGGAGGACTCAGAGGACCCGCCGGCTGGAGGGACGTTCACGGCTGTCACTCCAGCGAGGGGACGGCATCGCCGCCCCTGACCGGCGCCGCCCGCTCGGCCGAGGGCGACGCTTCCCTCATCTCAGAACTGCCCGCCGGCACGGCACGGCCGGTCTGCTCCGCCGCAATGGAGGCCCGCTCCGACCATCGCAGGACCGGGGAAGAGAAGATGCCGAGCAGGGTCACCCCCGCCGCCAGGATCGCCAGAGTGGCGGCCGAAAGGCGGGCAGGCTCCGGCCCGGCCGCCTCTGCCGGTTCGGCCCGGGGCTCCTCCATCCACATCACCACGCTGACGCGCAGATAGTAATACACCGCAAGGACGCTGGTCAGGACTGCGATGACCGTCAGACCGACATACCCCCGCTCCAGCGCCGCAAGGAAGAGGTAGAGCTTGGCGAAGAAGCCCGCAAACGGCGGGATGCCCGCCAGCGAGAACATGAACACCGCCAGCAGCGCTCCGGCGAAGGGATGCCGGCGCGCCGCGCCGCGATAGTCCGGAAGCATCTCCAACCGGTCGCCCCTGCCGGCCAGGAACGCGGCGACTCCGAAGGCTCCCAGCGTGGTCAGTCCGTAAGCCGCCAGGTAAAACAGAAGCGCGCTGATCCCGTTCACCGTGCCGGCCAGCACCCCCAGCAGCAGATAGCCGGCATGGGCGATGCTGGAGTAGGCCAGCAGGCGCTTGACGTTCTGCTGGGCAAGCGCCAGCAGGTTCCCCCAGATCATGGTCGCGGCCGAAAGCGCCCAGAGCAGCACGTTCCAGGACTGGCTGTCGCCCTGAGCGCCCGCAGAAACGAGACGGACCAGCGCCGCGAACCCCGCCGCCTTGGCCACGATCGACATGAACGCCGTCACGGGCGTCGGCGCCCCCTGATACACGTCCGGCGTCCACCAGTGGAAGGGCACCAGGGCCACCTTGAACGCCAGCGCGATCAGCACCATCGCCGCCCCCGCCGCCAGCAGGGTGTCGGCGCCCCGCCCGAGCAGCATGGAGCCCAGAGCCATCTGGTGATATCCCGTGCCTCCCACCGACGCGAACACCAGAGCCGCTCCGAACACCAGAAACGACGAGGCGAACGCACCCAGCAGGAAATACTTCAGCGCGGCCTCCCTGCTCTGTTCGCGCGCACGGGCGAATCCGGCAAGGACATAAAGCGGGATGGAGAGCAGCTCCAGCCCCATGAACAGAAGGATCAGGTCTTCCGCGGCCGCCATCAGCAACGCTCCCGCGGCGGAGAACATCATCAGGCTGTAGTATTCGCCGCGCGCCATCTCCTCGCGGTTCACGTAGTTCACCGAGACCAGAACCGCAACAGCCGTCGCCGCAAGGACCAGAAAAGCGAAGGCGACCGTGAAGGGGTCCAGCGAAAGGGTTGTCAGCGAGCCGCTACGGCTATCTGCGGCTGCGACCGTGGCCCACCCGGTGCCCGCGATCCCCGCCAGGGCGATCCACGGCAGGACTCTCCGGCCCGACGAGGGCCAGAACGCTCCGATCAGCATGACGACCGTGGCCGCCGTGCACAGCGCGGCCGCCGGCGCGCTGAGCAGCAGAAGCTCCATCAGAGACTGAAGAGACAGGCCCCCCTCAGCCGCAGGAGGACCGGCCTGCGCCGCGCGGGCGGCCGGAGCCCACACCGCCGCCGCAGCAAAGGTCAGGAAAAAAGCAGCCTTGCCGGATCTCATCGCGCCTCCTCCGCGGCGGCGGACTGGAAATACGCCGGCGACTCCGCCCCCGCCGTCTGCACGATCCGGATCACGCTGTCCACACTGGGCTCCATCCGCTCCAGAAAAGGCTTCGGGTACACGCCCAGCCAGATCGTGCCCGCCACCAGAGGGACCAGCACCGCCATCTCCCGGAAGCTCAGATCCCTGAGGGAGCGGTTCTCCTCGCGGGTGACAGGGCCCTGCAGGACGCGCTGTAGCATCCAGAGCATATAGCACGCGGAGAGGATGGCCCCCGAGGCCGCTAGCACGGCATACCAGGGACTGGCAAGCCAGCTGCCGACCAGCACCAGCCACTCCCCGACAAACCCGGACAGAAACGGCAGACCGATGCTGGCCATCGTGATGATGAGGAAAACGGCGCCATATTTCGGCATGGCCGCCCAGATGCCCCCGTAGTCCTCGATCAGTCTGGTGTGCCTGCGCTCGTAGATCATTCCCACCAGCAGGAACAGCGCACCCGTGGAGAATCCGTGGCTGATCATCTGCACCAGGCTGCCCTGCGCTCCCTGCAGGTTGAACACGAAGATCCCCAGCACCGAGACGCCCAGATGGCTGACAGATGAGTACGCCACGAGCTTCTTCATATCGGGCTGCACCAGCGCCACCAGAGCGCCGTAGATGATGCCCACGATGCCGAGCGCCACCATCACCGGAGCGAACGCCAGGCTCGCCTCCGGGAAGAACGGGATGCAGAACCGCAGGAAGCCATACGTCCCCATCTTCAGAAGCACGCCCGCCAGGATGACCGAGCCCGCCGTCGGAGCCTCCACATGCGCGTCCGGCAGCCAGGTGTGGAAGGGGAACATCGGCACCTTGATGGCAAAGGCCAGCGCATACGCCAGGAACAGCAGCGTCTGAGTTCCGCGCGCCATCTCCAGCCCGTAAAGGTCCTGCACGGAGAACGTCAGCACGCCCGTGGCCTGATATTTCATCACCGCCATCGCGATGATGGCCACCAGCATCAGGAGGCTCCCGGCCATGGTGTAGATGAAGAACTTCACCGCGGCGTAAATTCGGCGCGGCCCTCCCCACACCCCGATGATGAAGTACATCGGGATGAGCATCGCCTCCCAGAACACGTAGAACAGCACCAGGTCCAGCGCGACGAACACGCCCAGCATGCCGGTCTCCAGCATCAGCATCAGGGCGTAGTACTCGCGCAGACGGTCCGTGATCCCCGCGAACGACCCGGCGATGGCGATCATCGTCAGGAAGGTGGTCAGCAGGACCATGAACAGGCTGATGCCGTCGATCCCCACACTGTAGCGGATGGCCTGCTGCCCGAGCAGGCTGATCCACGGCACATCGACGGTGAACTGCATGCCGGGCGTGCCGGTCCGGAACCAGAAGAAGAGCGGCACGCTGAGCGCGAACGTGGCGGCCGCGACCAGCAGAGCCGCCGCTTTGATCGCCCCGGCGGCCTGGCGGGGCATCAGCAGGACGACGGCCGCTCCCGCAAGCGGCAGGAACGTGATGATGGTCAGGATATGCTTCTGGAACTGTTCAGTCCCCAACGTGCTCCCTCACCGTGTCAGAGCCCAGATCACGACCAGCGCCCCGGCCAGCATCCCGGCGGCGTAACCCCGCACATATCCGGACTGTGCGACGCGGAACAGGCGGCCTGCGATGCCGAAGAACCACGCCACCGCGTTCACCAGTCCGTCAATGACCAGGACGTCGACGCCCCTCCACAGGAACCGGCTGAGCGCCATCCCCGGACGGACGATCAGCGCGCTGTAGACCTCGTCCACATAGTATTTATTGAGGAGCAGGTGGTAGAGCGCGGGGGCGCGAGCCGCAAGCGCGGCGCCCGTGCCAGGCCTGCGCACATACCAGTTGGCTCCCAGGGCGATGGACAGCAGCGCCAGCAGCACGGTCAATCCCATGAGCGGGAGCTCCAGCGCGTGATCCACGTGGGGGGCGGGCTGGACGAAGCCCACCGGCGCATTGCCCGCGGCGTTCGCGATCAGCAGAGCCGCTTCTTTCTTCGGGACGACGGAGGGCTCCAGAAACCGTGTGAACGCTCCGACGGCGTTTTCCGGCAGATGCAGCCGGTGCCCGACCGCTTCGGGAATGTTCACCAGCCCCGCGAAAACCGCCCCCAGGGCCAGCACGGTGAGCACGGCCGTCATGGAGAGTGGCGATTCGTGAATCCTGCTGCGGAGGTCCTCCGGCATCCTGGGCTGGCCGTGGAACGTCTTGAATGTCAGCCGGGCCATGTAGAACGCCGTCAGAACGGCCGTCACCACTCCGGCCCCCCAGAATGCCCAGTGACCCAGCGGCCCGGCCAGGGAATACCAGATGATCTCATCCTTGGAGAAGAACCCGGAAAGCGGAGGGATGCCGGCGATCGCGAGCGTGCCGATCCAGAATGTGAACCCGGTGATGGGCATCCATTTCATCAGCCCGCCCATCTTCCGGATATCCTGCTCCTCGTGCATCCCGTGAATGACGCTCCCGGCGCCCAGGAACAGCAAGGCCTTGAAGAAGGCATGGGTCATCAGGTGGAAGATGGCCGCCGCGAACGCGCCCACCCCGCACGCCAGGAACATGTAACCCAGCTGGCTCACGGTGGAATAGGCCAGAACGCGCTTGATGTCGTTTTGCACCAGACCGATGGTCGCCGCGAAAAAGGCGGTCAGCGCCCCGATCACGGCGACCACCAGCAGCGCTGCCGGGGCATTGACGAACAGGATGGAGCAGCGCGCCACCATGTACACGCCCGCCGTCACCATCGTCGCGGCGTGGATCAGGGCGGAGACAGGAGTGGGCCCCTCCATGGCGTCAGGAAGCCACACGTAAAGCGGTATCTGAGCCGACTTGCCCGTTGCCCCCACGAACAGCAGCAGGCAGATGGCGGTGAGCGTCGCGGTGATGGCTCCGGGCTCTGCGGCCACCCGCTCGAAGACCACCCGGTAGTCCAGCGAGCCGAACACGGCGAAGATGAAGAGCATACCGAGCAGGAATCCGAAGTCTCCCACCCGGTTCACAAGGAACGCCTTCTTGCCAGCCGCCGCCGCGCTGGGTCTCTGGAACCAGAAGCCGATGAGCATGTAGCTGCAGAGGCCCACCCCCTCCCAGCCGACGAACATCAGCAGGAAGTTGTCCGCCAGCACCAGCACCAGCATGGCGAACGTGAACAGGTTCAGGTACGTGAAATAGCGGTGGTAGCGCGGGTCACGTGCCATATAGCCCGTGGAGTAGACGTGGATCAGGAAGCCCACCACCGTCACCACGCACGCCATCACGGCGGAGAGCGGGTCCAGCATCAGAGAGACGGATGTCTGGAAGCTGCCCGCGCCGATCCACGGGAAGAGCGTCTGATGGATCTCGCGCGCCTCTCCCGCCGGAAGCCGCAGCAGGTGCAACAGGCCCATCACCGAGACTACGGCGCTTCCCAGCACGGCCAGACAGGCGACAGCCCCGCAGACGATCCTCGGCAGCCGATGCCCGATGAGACCGTTCACCAGCACGCCGGCGAGCGGGAACGCGGGGATAAGCCAGAGGTATTCGCCGATCACTTCCGCTCTGCCCCTCCCCTCAGCCTCTCATAGCGCTCATCTGGTCGACATCGATGCTGGAGCGGGTCCGGAAAATGGCGACGATGATGGCAAGACCCACCGCCACCTCCGCGGCCGCCACGGCCATGACGAAGAAGACGAACACCTGACCGTCCATCACTCCCAGATAGCGGGCCGCGGCGATGAACAGCAGGTTCCCCGCGTTCAGCATCAGCTCGATGCACATGAACATGATGATGGGGTCCCTGCGGATGAGGAACCCCACGGCCCCGATGCTGAACAGGATGCCCGACAGCATCACCCAGCCTGCAAACGGGACGGGTGCGTTCCAGGCCATCTCTACTCCAGCCTCCTCTTCGCGAGCACCACCGCGCCCATCATCGCCGCCAGCAGGATGAACGCCGCGACCTCGAACGCGAGCAGGTGATCTCGAAACAGGACCAGTCCCACCAGCTCCGGCGAACCGAACCCCGCAGGGACACTGGCGGCCTGCGCGCCGCCCATCCCGGCTGCCATCGGCGCCACCACCCCGATCTCCGCAAGAAGCAGGGCGCCAAGCGCCGCAGCGATCAGGATCTGGAACCGGGGCTTCTCCTCCAGTCCACCCTCCTGCCCCTGAATGTTCAGCAGCATGATCACGAAGAGGAACAGCACCATGATGGCGCCTGCATACACGGCCACCTGCACCACGGCGATGAACTCGGCCCCGAGCATCAGAAAGAAGACCGCCACCACGCCGAAGTTCACCACGAGGCACAGCGCGCCGTGGACGGCATTCCGGTTCAGCACCAGAGCCAGGGCGAAGGCGATCGCCACCGCCGACAGCACAGCGAACGGCAGAAGGGTCACCGCCTCAGCCTCCCGCCTCCGATGCCGGGGCAAGCCGGGGAGCCCGCCGCTCCACGCGCCGTCCGGCGATCTTGATGGCGGCCCCCACGACGACCGCCAGGGTCACATTGACGGCGGTGAGCACGGGCATCGCGCGGTCTCCGGCCAGAGTCAGCACGACCGCCGTCACCGCCAGGTTCAGGAAGCCCACCGGGATCAGCACCTTCCATCCGAACGCCATCAGCAGGTCGTAACGGATACGCGGGAGGGTGGCTCGAATCCACATGTAGAAGATGATGAAGGCGAAGATCTTCACCAGGAACCAGAAGAGGGGGATCTCCGGGAGCCCGAACGGAGCGTGCCAGCCCCCGAGGAACATCACGGACGCAAGGGCGCTGACGGTCACCAGATTGACGTACTCCCCCATGAAGAACATCGCGAAGCGGAAGCCCGAGTATTCCGTGTGAAAACCCGCCACCAGCTCGGACTCCGCCTCCGCCATATCGAAGGGCGGCCGGTTCAGCTCGGCGTTGGAAGCGATCAGGAAGATGAGGAAACTGATCAGCTGCGGAAAGACGAACCAGAATCCGCTCTCGCGCTGCTCATCCACGATGTCCTTCAGATTGAGCGAGCCGGCCATCAGCACCACGGTCACCACGGCCAGCCCGATGGGGATCTCGTAAGAGATCATCTGGGCGCTGGAGCGGAGCGCCCCCAGCAACGAATACTTGTTGTTGGAGCTCCATCCGGCCAGAGTCACGCCGTAGACCGCCAGGGATGAGAGCGCCAGGATGTACAGAATGCCGATGTTGACATTGGCCACCTGCAGCTCCACGGTCCTGCCGAAGATGGTCACCGGCTCGCCGAACGGCACCACCGCAAACGCCGCCAGCGCGGGCACGATGGACAAAACCGGGGCAAGGAAATAGGTCACCCGGTCCACGCCGGCCGGGATGATGTTCTCCTTGATGATCAGCTTCACGGCGTCCGCCATCGGCTGGAGCAGCCCGAACGGACCGCAACGGTTGGGGCCGATGCGCTGCTGCATCCATGCCACCACCTTCCGCTCCAGCCAGATGAGCAGGGGCACCATGCTCATCAGCACGGCGAAGACCAGGACGGCCTTGATCAGAGAGGCGATCCAGGTGAACAGGGCGTCGCTCATCCCGCAGCAGCCGCTCCCTCCAGCCCCGCTCCCGCACGTCCGCGCATGGGGCATCCACGGTTCTCAACGTGCGCCTCGAACTCGTGCCTCCAGTGCTCGATGCCGGAAACGACGCTGGCGATGGACGTGTCCCCCAGCGGGCAGAAGCATTTGCCGTCCATGTTGTCCGTGATGTCCAGCAGCAGGTCGATGTCTTCCCTGCGTCCGCCCGTCTCCTCCAGCTCGTTCAGGATCCTGTACATCCAGTCCGTTCCCTCGCGGCAGGGAGTGCACTTGCCGCAGGACTCGTGCCGGTAAAAGTGGACCAGATTCCGAGCCACCCACACCATGCAGGTGGAATCGTCCATCACGATCATCCCGGCCGACCCCAGCATCGAGCCCGCAGCCTGGATGGATTCGTAATCCAGATTTATGTCGCACTTCGCGGCGGGCAGGATCGGCACGCTCGACCCGCCCGGAATGACAGCCTTGAGCGTGTGACCTTCCCGAACGCCCCCCGCGTAATCGTTCAGAAGGGTCATCAGAGGCGTTCCCAGGGGGACCTCGTAGTTGCCCGGCTTCCGGACGTGGCCGGAGACGGAGAAGATCTTTGTCCCCGGGCTCTTCTCGGTGCCCCACTGGCGGAACCACTGCGCCCCGTTGTTGATGATGTGCGGGACGTTGCAGAGCGTCTCCACATTGTTGATGATAGTGGGGCTCCGGTAAAGCCCCGAAACGGCCGGGAAGGGAGGCTTGAGACGCGGCAGCCCCCTGCGCCCCTCCAGTGAGTCCAGCAGAGCGGACTCCTCGCCGCAGATGTAGGCCCCCGCGCCGGGGTGGAGGCTGATGTGGCAGTCGAACCCCGTCCCCTGAATGTTCTCGCCCAGCCAGCCGCGGGCATACGCCTCCTCGATGGCCTGGTTCAGCACCTTCAGCGGGCCCACGTACTCTCCCCGCACGTAGATGAACCCCCTGTTGGCCCCGATGGCGTGGCAGGCCACGATCATCCCTTCCAGAAGCTGGTGCGGGTTCACCTCCATCAGCTCGCGGTCCTTGAAGGTGCCCGGTTCGCTCTCGTCCGCGTTGCAGACCAGATAGTGAGGCTTGCCGGTGTCCCGCGGGACGAATCCCCACTTCATTCCGGTGGGGAAGCCGGCTCCTCCTCGCCCGCGAAGACCGGAGCTCTTGACTTCGGCGATCACCTCATCCGGCGTCATCTCCAGCGCCTTCTTGACGCTGCGATAGCCGCCGTGCTCCAGATAGACGTCAATGCTGCGGATGCCGGGGATATGGTTCTGGCTGAAGACGATCTCGTTTGCCATCGGTGCGGTCAGTCCTGAGTGTCCACTCCGGTCAGCTGGGGAACCCGCTGCGGCTCGTCCGCGGGACGCTCGCGCAGTTCGTCGATCAGATGGTCCAGCTGCTCCAACGTGAGATTCCCGTAGTAGCGGTCCCCGAACAGCATGACCGGCGCGGAGCCGCAAGCGCCCAGGCACTCCACAACCTCGTACATAAACTTCCCGTCCGGGGTGGTCTGCCCGGCGCGCACTCCGAGCTTACTCTCCAGGAAGCGGATCACCTCTTCCGCCCCGCACAGGGCGCAGGAGAGCGTGCCGCAGACCTGGAAAACGTAGCGGCCCACGGGCCGGCTGTAATACATCGTGTAGAACGACGCGACGCCCTTGACCTCGGCCGCCGGGACGCCCAGAATGCCGGCGATGTCTTCAATGGCTTCGTCCGTGACGTAGCCGTCCTGCTCCTGGGCCACATACAGGGCCGGCAACAGTGCGGAGCGACGCTCGGGATAGCGCGCAGCGATACGCTCGACCCGCTGTCTCGAGCTCTCGGTCAGAGACGCCATACGTTCCCCCCGCGCAAGACTGCCTTCCGCCGCATCATTCCCATTCCAGCGCTCCCACCCGCCATTCGTATATGAGGCCCACTGTGAGCACAAGGAAGAAAACGCCCATCCCGATCAGTCCGTATACCCCCAGGTCGCCCATCGCCACCGCCCAGGGATACATGAAGACCACTTCGATATCGAACAGGATGAACAGCACGGCCACCAGGTAAAACTTGACGGGAAATCTCTCCCGCGCCGTCCCGACGGGCTCGATACCGCACTCGTAAGGGGCCAGCTTGCGGGGGTTTCCGCCCCGGGGACGCCCCAGCACAAGGGCCAGAAGCAGGGCGGCGATGGCAAAGCCGGTGGCGATGATGAGCATCATCAGGATGGGCAGGTACGGGTGCATTGTCCGCTGCGTCTGGCTCCCTTCGTCTGCCGGCCGCGAGGGCCTCGAAACATCGTGTGGTTTTGCACAAATCCGCGGCGCAAAAAACGGCCGTCCACGGCCGGCCGCAGGGCAAGGGGATGTTAACACAACCCCGAAGCGCCGTCAACAGATGCAATGCGATTGCAGGAAAGGAGGTTCCCCGGCCGCGAGCCGGGCAAAGGGGTGGCTTCCATCGAGCCGCGGCGAACACGGCGGGACGAGCTTCCGTTGCGAGACCCGCAAAACGCCGCAGCGCCGGGAGGAGGCCCTCTCCGGCGCTGCAGTCAGCGAAACAGGCCCTACTCGCCTGTCAGTTCCGGCCCCATCGCGTCCCAGAAGAGGTCAGCGTAGCCCTGCATGCCCACATCGTTCGGGTGCCAGTTCACCGGCCCTCCACCCGGGTCCCGCGACAGGGGATTACTGGCCACTTCCTTTAGAGAGCGGAACGGGATCTCACGGGCATCGCAGGCCGCCTTCATTGCCGCTTCGAGTTCGTAGGCACGGGATCCGGGAAGGTATGTCGATCCCGGGGCCCACAGTCCAAAGCAGAAAATGCGGGGGCGAGGCTGGTTGTCCAGCAGAGCATCCAGCACCTGCTCGTAATACACCCGGAACTGATCCACCGTCAGATCGCCGTCGTTCTCGCCAATCTGGAGGGTGATCAGATCCGCGCGGTAGCTCTTGTAGGTGGCCATCTTTCCGAGGATGTGGGTGATCTTGCCGCCCTCCTGGCCTGCTCCGTGGCTGCTGTAGTGCTCCACAGCATTGGCGGGGTCCGCCGCGCGCATCATCGCCATCACCAGGTGGACGTAGTCTTTTTCCTGAGCTGAAGCCTTCATCCCCCAGGAGCCGTACCAGCCCAGGCTCGGAAGCGGTGGATGGTAGGTGATACTGTCACCAAGGGAAAGGTACTTCGGATAGGTCCGTTTCAAGACGCGCGGCGGCGCATTGGCCAGCAGACGCTCGCCGTTCCAGTCCCCGGTGACATAGAGGATCTGGCCAGGCTCAGCCTTCGCGACGCCATCGACCCGGATGCTCCAGCGCCCGTCCGTCAGCGTCAGAGGGTTCACGCTGGTGACCCGTCCGCACACCCGCACAGGATTGGGCGGCTGTGGAGAGTGCCGGAGATCGCTGATACGGACGTTCAGAACGGCTCGGCACGGCACAGCCCAAAGGACCAGGACCGCGAGCAGGACTAATCTGACACTCAAACCAACCACTGGCTACACCTCCCTTTCAGCCAGGCACGGGAAAACGGGAACAGCCAGACAGGGACAGTGCCGCGGGCCGCTCCCGCCACTTTCCATTCTACCATAACCGGCCCTTCGATCCGGGGGAATGCTCCCAAAAATCCTGCGGGCCGCCCGCGCGGGCGGCCCGCATCACCCCGGGAGAGGTCCCGGCGGCTACCGGTAGCGTTCCAGCAGCCTGACCACTTCCTCCCTGCCCGCCGCGCGGGCCTGCGCAAGCGGCGTCGTCCCGAACTCGTCCTCCACGGAAGCCCGCGCTCCCGCGTCCAGCAGAAGCCGCACCACGTCCAGCCTGCCAGCATAGGCCGCATTGTGAAGCGGAGTCCAGCCCGCGTGGTCGCGGGCGTTCACGTCCGCCTTTGCCGCGATCAGGATCCGCGCGATCTCCGGACTCTGGGCCCATCCGGCCGCATAATGCAGGGGCCGCTTTCCCAGACGGTCCCGGGCGTCCGCGGCGGCGCCGCGGGCCACCAGCTCCCGCGCCACCTCAACGTTCGAGGAGAAAGCGGCCCGATGCAGCGGCGTCCACCCGTTGCTGCGGCTCCGCGCATTGATGTCCGCCCCCCGGTCTAGAAGCAGGTCGACCAGCTCCTTTTCCGCGGCATAGTGGAGGGGGGTGAAGCCGAACGCGTCCCTGGCCTTCGGGTCCGCGCCGCGGTCCAGAAGAAGGCGGGCGGCCTGCAGCTGGCCGCTGTATGCTGCCCAGTGCAGGGGAGTCCACCCCTTCCCCACCACCTCGTACGCCCCTTCGTGCTCCCGGTCGCGCTCGTTGACCAGACTGCGGTCCCGGTTCAGCAGGGAGCTCAGGGCGGCCAAGTCCCCCTTCCTGGCGGCCTCGTGGATCGGGGCGGCGCAGAGCGCGCAGATCCATCCGCCCGTTGCGGAAAGCAACACCGCCGCAACCGCACCGCTGAGCGTGCGTTTCATAATCTTTGACATCTGTCCTGGCCTCCTTCCGGCAGCCTTAGAACCGGTACTGCACGCGGCCGTACAGGATCTGCACGGTGTAGTCCCGGTAGAGGGTGCCCATCAGGAGCGCTCCATTGTAGGCCCCCGTTCCCGTCACCGGCACGTATGGAGCGCCGTCCTGGAAATCGCGGACATCGTACGATTCCACGGCATACCCGAGCGACACCGACAGCGCCCTGCTGACCCTGTAGCGCAGCCGCGTATCCACAAGGGTCAGTCTGCTGGTGTCTGCGTCCTCGAAGTCCAGAACCGGGTTCGGAACGTTGTCGGCCAGCGGCCCGGCGAACGAGATCCTTCCCTTGCTCCGGGCATACGAGGCTGTCACCTGAAGGTCCAGTCTCTCCGGAAGAAGCGGAACGGTCATCCCGGCGCCGAGAGTGGTCACGCGGTCCCGCCCCCGGGCGGTCCAGTTGTTCGGCGAAGCGAGCCCCGTATCGGTCACATACGGGTCCCCGGCCGCGCCGGGAATCCACTGCCTGGCCGCCTGGTCGTTGGTATACCGCTCACGGCTCAGGAACGCGAACAGGCCGGCGCCCTCCGGAGTGGTGTAGTCCACATCCAGGCTGACGTCGCTCTGCCGGCTGCGCGTCAGCCCGAACGGCGAATCGGGATAGGAGTCCCTCGCCGTCCCAAGGCTGGCCGTCACGCTCCAAAGCTCCGATGGATACGCCGTCGCCAGCAACCGGAAGCGGTCGCGGTCGCGGTTGGCCTCATCGTACTTCCTCAGCCAGGGAAGCTGCGGCGGCTGCGGGTTGCCGGGAAACGGCACAGCGAAGTCGTAGGAATCCCACCGGCGGCGGGAATGCTCGTAGCGGGCGTGCAGGTTCAGCCAGGGCAATGAGCGGTGATCGAACTCCAGGCGGTAGACATCGTCCGAGGACTTCGCCACCTCGCGGAACCTGCGCCGCATCACGTCGTGGTCATAGCCCAGCGTCAGCTCCGTCCGGCCCGCCACCCGGTGGCGCCATTCCAGCCCGGTGGTCGTCAGCCGGTGGCTGATCGGCTCGCTCAGGATCGATCCGGCCACCCACCCGGCATCCGTGCGGACATATCCCGGGAAGGCATACGAAGGCGTGCGGTTGTCGTAGTCGTACATCCGGTAGCGCGCCTGGATGCTGGACCGCCGCCCCACGTTGACGGAATAGCGCAGATTGTAGAGCGTGGTGTCCACCCGTCCGTCGATCCGGGATACGGGGAGCGAGGCGGGGTCCGATGCGTTCAGCGGAGACGTGATCGCGGTGTTCGTCGTGTATGGCAGAAGCGGGTCGTTCTGCCTCATCTTTCCCCACGACGCCGTCGCCGCAAGCACTCCCCTGCCGGGAAGCCTGGTGGCTGCGCCCGTCAAGGTGAAGCTGCTGAAGCGGTTATCCGGATACAGATCCAGCCGCCCCCTTGCCGGTCCCGCCTGATAGGTGCTCAGGTATGCCGTCGGGCCGGCGGAGTCCACGAGGCGGAAGGGGTTGTCCCAGGCAAGTTCCCCGATATTGTTGTCGAACCGCGACGAATGGAACGCGGCGCTCAGGTAGGTCCCCCTGAGAGCATATTCAGCCGAGATGTCCACCTCCGCGGTGTCGTAGTTGATGGGCTCCACCACCTCCACCGTGCTCGCAATCCCGAAAGACCCGAAGAACGGGCGGCCACCGTCCCTGCGCTCCGTCTGCCACCCCAGATGAAGCGCGACCGGATCCGACAGGATGAAGTCCATCCGCGTCCCGGTGGTCTTCCGGTTCAGCCAGATGTCATGCAGCCGCCCATCCGATGACAGCGCGGCGTTCAGCCTCACCGCAAGGTCCTGCGGAGAAGTGCTGGCCGCAAGCGCGCTGCGGACAGATGCCGGGATGGTCAGGTTCCCGGTACCGATCCCCCTGAACAGTGAGAGCGCATCGTAGGCGAAGCGGTGCGGGATCTTGTCGTGGAAGAACTCCAGGCGGTACTCCCCCTGTCGACCCCCGCGAATGCCGAGATACTGGTCGCTCTGCCCGATCCGGTCCCACTGCAGCAGGTAGTTCTTCCTCCCCTGATGGAAGCTCTGTTGGAAGGATCCGGCAGGTCCGGATGGAACGTCCCTGTACTCCTGGAACCGCGCGGATTCCCGCTCCCCTGAGACCGCCCTCCAGAAGATGTCCTGCGAGGTCTGGCGGCGAACATCGGGCGGCGCCCCGGTCTGAGCCGCAAGTGGACCCGCGGCCGCGCACAGAAGACTGAAGGCAAGCAGGCTTCGTGTCATTGTTGCTTCCCCCTTACCTCATGTAGCTCTTGCCGGACGGATGATTGCTGCCGTGGACCTGCACGTGGCAGTTCTGGCAGGACCGGTAGAACGCGCGGTTGTTCAGCGCCACGTAGACGGACTGTCCCGCGGCATTCGAGGGAATGGCGTACAGAAGCCCGGGATGGCGCGGGTTGGAATGGCAGGTCTGGCAGAGATAGGGCACTTTCGCCGTCAGCAGCTTATCGTGCGAGGATCCGTGAGGGCGGTGGCAGTTAGTGCAGTCCTCGGTGACGGGCGGATGCTGCCAGAGGAACGGACCGCGCTTCTCCGCGTGGCACCTGTAGCAGTTCTCATTGATGGAGTTCGCCGAGATGAGCCCGTCCGTGGCCGTCCCGTGAGGGTTGTGGCAGTCGCTGCACTCCATCTTTCCCTCCCGCAGAGGATGATGAGACGGCCGCTGCAGGTCGGCCTTGACATCCTTGTGGCAACGGACGCACAGCTCCGTGGCCGTGTCGGCCGTCAGGTTGCGCGGGTGGCCCTTGTGAACGCTGTGGCAGTCGCTGCAGGCGATCCCTCTCCGGTCGTGGGCGCTGCCGTGCCACAGCGCCATCTTCCCCCGGGTGTGGCAGGACAGGCAAAGGGCGTTCTTCTGCTCCGCAGAGGTGCGGGCGGCCGGGTCCAGCGCGACGATGCCCGCCACGCCCTTTCCTCCGCCGGTCCTGACGTGCTCCGAGCCGGGACCGTGACAGGACTCGCATCCCTCCTTCGCGGCGGGCGTTCGGGGGTCGTCCTTCACCCCGTGCGTCCCGAGCTCGTAGCTCTCCACCATGTCGGCATGGCAGGCCTTGCAGACCTCCGGACCGACGTAGGTGGGCTCCGCCGGAGCCTCCCCGGCAAGGTTCGTGGATACGCCCACCAACCCCGCCGCCAGACAGGCTCCCAGCGAGAGCGCGACAATGATCGCTTTCCTCATAGTCTTCGAACCCTCCGGCAGCTTCTTCGACAGCGGAAGGCGGTCTGCCGGGCCTGGCCCGGCCGGCCCGTCTGGCTGTTGTGGCCTAATGGTGCGCCCGATGTAACGATTCTGCAATGGAACTTTGGTACCGCCTTGCAGTAGCGGGGGCGACGGAGCGACAGGCCGAAGACAGGCCTCCCGGGAAGGTCAGCGGAACCGGATCCGGGAAGAGGCGACGAAGGCCGCGATCAGAGCGCCGGCAAGGACGAAAGGCTCGGTCAGCCCCGCAGCGACGTGCCAGGGGATACCGCGGTCCCCGCCGGCGAGGAGCGTTGCCGCCATCCGTGTGGCCGGAAGGGCCATCGCGGCGCAAACGCCCGCGATGAGCTCCACGACCCTCGCGCTGCGGCGGCCGGACGAGATGTAGGCAGCCTCACCAACCACCCAGCCAAATGCCAGGACGCCAAGAAAGAAGAACGGCAGGGATTGCGCCGCCAGGGCGGCCGCCAGCGAGACCGGCACCGTGACCGCGACGCACCGCAGCGCGTACACGGCCGGAAGACTGGCCACAGTCCGAGCGTGGCGCGAGCACCCGGGGCACTTGATGCCCACCGGCGCAGGAACCGAGCAGGCCGGACAGATCGGCGTTCCGCAGGAAGAGCAGGTGAGGGACGTCTCCTCCGACGGGTGCCGGGCGCATCGCATCGCCGGATCACTTGCCCCCGGCCACCCGCATGCTCCGGACCAGGACGGTCGGCATCACGCTCCCGGGCTCGACCCGCGCATCCGAGCTCACGGCCTCGATCCCCTCCAGCAGCTCGCGGCCGCCCGCCGCCACCATCGTGCCCGCAACCGGCCGGGTGATCTCGCCGTTCTCGATCAGGAATCCGAAGTCCACCGTCGCCGAGACATCGCCCGTGGCCCCGTCCGGAGCGATGCCCCCCATATTGATGTACAGACCCCGGCGCACGCTGCGGATGATCTCCTCCGAGGATACAGATCCCAGAGCCGGATTCACGTTCGTCGGCGCGATGCCTCCGCCCGCCGCGTGTCCCGTGTAGGCCGCGCCAGCCTTGTTCGCCGTATAGGAGTTGTGGAGGAGACTCACCAGAACGCCCTCCTCGACCACCGTCACGGGCCGCGACGGCACGCCCTCGGAATCGTGCGAACGCGAGGAGAGCCCCGCGGGAATGGTGGCATCATCGCGAAGCGTGAGGAGAGGCGAGGCGATCCTTCTGCCCAGCATCCCGCACAGCCAGCTGCGCCCGCGCTGATGCGCCTCGGCCCCGGCCTGCGCGGCCAGAGTCTCGAAAAGCGAACTCGCAGCCAGCGGTCCCAGCACCACCGGCATCTCGCCCGTCTCCACCTTCACCGCGCCCAGAAATCGCAGTGCGGTCCGCGCCGCCTCCGCGCCGATGCCCCGGTGATCGAAATCCGCCAGACGGCGGGCGGCATCGAAATCGTAGAACGCGCCCACGTCGTCCCCCCGCCGGACAATGGGCTCGATCCAGGCGGAGATGCTCGTCCCGCGCGAGCTCCGGGCCACTCCCAGGCTGTTGGCAACGGCGCCGCGCCCCGCCCAGGAGGAGACCGCTCCGGTGCAGGTGGCTCCGGCCGCGATGGAGCGGGCGGACTCAACGCATTCGGAGGCCATCTTCGCCAGCGCCGGCACATCCAGAGCCTCCACCGCAGGGTCGTAAAGGCCCTCCACCTCGACCGGAGGCTCCGGCGCGGGGAGCGTCACAAAGTCCCTGTCCGGCACGGCATAGCGCGCCATCTCCGCGGCCTGCCTCGCGCACTCCATCAGCCGGCCGCGGTCCAGCCCGTCCACGGACACCGCCCCGAGCCCCCCGTTCGCGAAGGCGCGCACGGATGCTCCTTCCCCGCGGGAGACTTCCACCGAGTCGATGGCCGACCGCTCCACGCGGACGGACGTGCTCCGCCCTGCCCTCGCGCTCACCTCCACGAAGTCGGCCCCCGCCCGCTTCGCCGCTTCGCAGGCCTCCAGCGCCAGATCCAGCAGATCCCGCTCCGTCATGCGCGCTCCTGACCTCCCACAACCAGCTCCCGCACGCGCACGTGCGGCCCCCCGGCGTTCACCGGCATTCCCTGGCCGCACTTGCCGCACATACCCGGCATACTCATCTCGAATGCATCGCTCACGGCATCAATGTTGGCCAGGGTCTCCAGCGTGATGCCCGCCACGCTCACATCGCGGATCTCCTCCGCCAGCTCGCCGTTGCGGATCATCCATCCCCCGCCCGCGTGGCAGGTGAACTGCCCGCGTTCGCAGAGCACGTAGCCCCACTGTCCGCCGGTCAGGTAAACGCCCAGAGGTATGTCCTTCAGGATGTCCTCGAGCGGGGTGGTCCCCGGCTGGATGAACGTGTTGCTCATCCGGACCAGCGGCCGGTAGCCGTAGTCCTGAGCGCGGCCGCTGCCGTTGGGCTCCGCGCCCATCCGGGCGGCTGTCTCCAGGCTGTGCATCAGACCCACGAGGACCCCGTTCTCGATCAGCACCCTGCGCCTGCCGGGCACGCCCTCCGAGTCGTAGGCGTAGGATCCCCAGGAGCCGGGCAGGGTGGCATCGTCAATGATGGTCACCAGAGGACTGGCGACCGTGTCGCCCAGCTTGCCTTCCAGGATGGACGTGCCGGCTACGACGTGGTCCGCCTCCGCATTGTGCCCGAGAGCCTCGTGGGTGAGCAGGCCCGTGATGGAGGGGTCGAAGACCACGGGGAACTTCCCCGAAGGAGCCTTCCGCGCGGAAAGCAGGCTGACTGCCCTGCGGGCGGCCGCCTCGGAAAATTCGGCGGGCTCCAGCTCCTCGATGAGCTCCCATCCGGCCTGTGCCGCGCGGCGCCTGTATGCGCTCTGGCGGACCTGCCCGTCCGACGCGAAAAACGTGCAGGTGGCCGACGTGCGGACAAACTCCGAGACCACGGACGTGCCGAAGCTGTTCACCACCGTCTCCCGCTGCCACCCGTCGCCGTAGGAAAGCACCCGGTTGACGATGCGTCCCTCCCCGCAGGCCATCCCTGCCCGGTCCAGGGCGGCCAGGGCCTCCATCTTCCGGGAAAGCGGCACCGAGGCGGGATGGATCCGGCAGACGGTGGCCGCGTGGTCCGTCACCGGAGGGATCTCCACGACCGCCGCATCGTCCCTGCGGCCCGCGCGGGACGCTCTGGCGGCCGCCAGCGCCGCGTCCAGCAGCTCCATCCCCTGCTCCCGCGATACCCCGTTGCCGCTCGCGAACCCCCAGGATCCCTCCGCCAGCACCCGCACCCCCAGACCGGTGCTGGACGAGCGGAACAGCTTGTCCGCGTTTCCGTCCTGGAGCACGATGCTGGTGGAATCGCGCTCCACGGCCCGGACTTCCACGAAGGAACAGCCTTTTCTCAAACCCTCGTCGCGTATCCGCTCCAGAATCTCCTGCATTCCGCCTGCCTTTCAGGTGTCGCGGAGGCCGGCCAGAGACGCTTCCGGCCTACAGCAGCAGTATACCCCATCGGTCCTCCCCGCACCGGCGCAGGAGAGAGCAGGACGGACAGAGTATTGGTAGCAACGGAGCCTGCCGGGCGGCCTGCCCGCGGCACACTGGAGAGAACGGAACAATGGATGCACCGAAAATCCGCTGGGGGATCCTTGGGACAGGCAACATCGCCAACAAGATGGCGGACGCGCTGAAGTCGCTGAACGAGGCGGAGCTTGTGGCGGTGGGGTCGCGGACGCAACAGAAGGCGGACGCGTTCGGGGACAGGCACGGCGTCGCGCGCCGGCACGGAAGCTATCAGGCGCTCGCGAACGACCCGGAAGTGGACATCGTATACGTCTGCACTCCGCACACGCTGCACGCCGAGAACTCTCTGCTCTGCCTGGACGGGGGCAAGGCGGTCCTCTGCGAGAAACCCTTTACCGTGAACGCTGCCCAGGCCCGGGCGGTTGCGTCCAGAGCCAGGGAGAAGGGCCTGTTCGTCATGGAGGCGATGTGGACCCGCTTCCTGCCGGCCATCCGCAGATGCCGGGAGATCGTGCGCTCGGGCGGCATCGGCGAGGTCAGGATGCTGCAGGCGGATTTCGGCTTCCGGGCCGGCTGGGACCCGCAGGGGAGGCTGCTGAATCCGGAGCTCGGGGGAGGAGGATTGCTGGACGTGGGCGTCTACACCGTCTCTCTCGCCCATCTCCTGCTGGGGACTCCCGCGCGCATCGAGTCGCTGGCCCACATCGGCGAGACGGGCGTGGACGAGCAGAGCGCGCTGCTGCTGGGCTATCCCGGCGGTGAGATCGCCATTCTGAGCTCAGCGGTGCGCACGAACACGCCGCACGTTGCGTACGTGATGGGCACGGAGGGGATGATCCGCATCCCATCGTTCTGGTGCGCGCGCGAGCTGACGTTGCTGGCCGGAGGACGCGAGGAGCGCATCGAAGCCGGCTTTAGCGGCAACGGGTTCGAGTTCCAGGCGATGGAAGCAATGCGCTGCCTCCGGGAAGGTCTCCCGGAGAGCGACACCATGCCGCTGGACGAAAGCATCGCCATCATGGAGACGATGGACCGGGCGCGGGCGCAGTGGGGCCTGCGCTACCCCTGCGAGCAGTCTAACTTTTAAATGGAAACGGTAACAACAATGGACTACGGATCTGTGCCGGGAGTGGACAAGCCGGTCTCCAGGCTGGTGCAGGGGACGGTCATGGTCGGGTCAGGCGACCTGGACTACAGCTTCCGCCTGCTGGACGAGGCGCTGGAGCTGGGGATCAACACCTTCGACACGGCGCACATCTACGGCGGCGGCGATAACGAGCGGACGGTGGGCGCCTGGGTGAACAGCCGCGGAGTGCGGGAGAAGGTGGTGCTGATCGGCAAAGGAGCCCACTTCAACCCCGATCGCCAACGCGTGACGCCGTGGGACATCACATCGGACCTGTACGATTCCCTCGCGCGCCTCAAGACGGATTACATCGATCTCTACCTGCTCCACCGGGATGACCCTTCGGTCCCTGTGGAGCCGATCGTGGACTGTTTGAACGAACACCTGCGCGAGGGACGCATCCGGGCGTTCGGGGGGTCCAACTGGACCGCTGCCCGGCTCATGGAAGCCAACAGCTACGCCAGGAGCTCGGGCCAGACGCCGTTTGTCGCCAGCAGCCCTCATTTCAGCCTCGCGGAACAGTACGAGGAGCCCTGGCCCGGATGCGTGACGATCACGGGGGCGGCCGCCGCCGGGGAGCGCGAGTTTTACCGGCAGACGCAGATGCCGGTGTTCAGCTGGTCCAGCGTGGCGAACGGGTTTTTCACGGGCCGCTTCACCCCGGACAATCTGGACAGCTTCGAGGACGGATCGGACCTGGTCTGCGTACGCTGCTACTGCCGTGCCGATAACTTCCGCCGTCTGGAGCGAGCGCAGCAGCTGGCGGCGGAAAGAGGCGTGACAGCGACCCAGATCGCGCTGGCCTGGCTGCTGAGGCAGCCGCTCAACATTTTCCCGCTGGTGGGAGCGCGGTCCCGCGGGGAGCTGGAGGCGAACATTGCGGCGTTGAACATTCCGCTGACCACCTCGGAGATGGCCTGGCTGAACCTGGAAAGCGACTCCCGCTGAAGGGGCCGAATGCGGTTTCTCTCGAAGCCGCACTTTGAAGGCGCCCGCTTTTGCGGCTATCCTGTTCGCGATCGACAGGACGAGCGCCGACCCGCGGAGGAGACACACAGCCATGCAGCCCGCTAACGCCCGCCCGGGCGAGTACCGGATCGAGTCCGACAGCATGGGGGCCGTCGAGGTCCCCGCCGACCGCTACTGGGGAGCGCAGACTCAGCGCTCGCTCAGGCACTTCGCCATCGGGGAGGACCGGATGCCCCGCGAACTGATCCGGGCGTTCGGCATCCTGAAGCAGGCCGCCGCCGAGGTCAACCGGGACCTGGGCAAGCTGGACGCCGAAAGGGCCGGCTGGATCGTTCAGGCGGCGCAGGAGGTCATCGACGGACTCCTGGATGACCACTTCCCCCTGCGCATCTGGCAGACCGGCAGCGGCACCCAGACCAACATGAACGCAAACGAGGTGATCGCGAACCGGGCCATCGAGCTCGCGGGCGGCCAGCCCGGCTCCAAAACGCCCGTGCACCCCAACGATCACGTGAACATGTCCCAGTCTTCGAACGACACCTTCCCGACCGCCATGCACATCGCCGCGGCGGAGCGCATTGTGGGCGCTCTGATCCCCGCGGTGCGTATGGTGCGGGATGCGCTGGATGCGAAGGGGCGGGAGTTTTCGGACATCATCAAGATCGGCCGCACCCATCTTATGGATGCCGTCCCGCTGACGCTCGGGCAGGAGTTCTCGGGCTGGGTGGCGATGCTGGACGACGACCTGGAACGCCTGGAGTCCGTGCTGCCGAAGCTCTACGAGCTGGCCGCGGGCGGGACCGCAGTCGGCACTGGGCTGAACACGCACCCGGAGTTTGCGGAACGCATCGCCGCGAAGATCGCGGAGAAGACGGGTCTGCCGTTTGTCACCGCGCCGAACAAGTTCGCGGCGCTGGCGGCCCACGACGCACTGGTGATGGCCAGCGGCGCGCTCAGGACTCTGGCCTGCTCGCTCATGAAGATCGCGAACGACATCCGCTGGCTGGCTTCAGGCCCGCGGTGCGGCCTGGCGGAGCTGATCCTCCCGGAAAACGAGCCCGGCTCCTCGATCATGCCGGGCAAGGTGAACCCCACCCAGTGCGAGGCGATGACCATGGTCTGCGTCCAGGTGATGGGCGCCGATGCGGCCGTCGGGTTCGCGGGCAGTCAGGGCAACTTCGAGCTGAACGTCTTCAAGCCCGTCATCATCTACAACATTCTGCATTCCATCCGCCTGCTCTCGGACGCCTGCCGCTCGTTTACGGAGCATATGGTGGTGGGCATTCAGGCGGACAGGCGGCGCATCGCGGATTACGTCAACAACTCGCTGATGCTGGTCACCGCGCTCAGCCCGCGGATCGGCTACGATAACGCGGCGAAGGTGGCGCACAAGGCACACCACGAAGGGACCTCGCTCAAGGAGGCATGCACGGCTCTGGGCTTCCTGACGCCGGAGGAGTTCGACGCCGTGGTGCGGCCGGAGAAGATGCTCGGCCCGTGACGGGCGCGCCACGTCCGCGGAAACCCTTCCGGCAAGTCACGGCCCCCGGCGCGAGCGTTCCCCGGGTGCGCCCTGCGGCGCATCCGCATATGCAAGGAACGCACCGTTGCGGCGAAGCGTTGGAGCGGATGGGACAGGACCATGGAGCTCGATGCGGTGTGGCATACGGTGATCCTCGTGACGGCGCTCGCCGGGCTGGCCAACTCGGCAGTCTTCTCCGCAATGATGTACGGCTGGCTGGCAGTGGAATCCCCCCTCGTCACCCGCGTGTGCCGGCTGGATGCGGAGGACTGCCGGAAAGTGATCAGCAGCCCGCGCGCGCGGCTGTTCGGAGTGCCGAACAGCGTGCTCGGTATGCTCTGGTATGTGCTGGCGGCGCTGGCTTCGGGTTCAGCGCTGGCGACAGGCTCCCTGCCGCTGCGCCCGGCCCTGATCGCCATCAGCTTTCTGACCGTCCTGGTGGGAATCTTCCTGATCTGGAGCCTGCGCGTCCGGCTGAAAGTCCACTGCTGGTTCTGTTACGCGGGACACGCCGTGAACTTCATCATTTTCGCGGGCCTGCTTGCCGCCCGCTGAGCCTGGCGCTCAGGGAGCAGTCTTCGCCCAGAGCCTGGCTCCAGGGAAATGCGCGAGCAGCGCGCGCCCGGCATCCTCTCCCAGCACGCTGACCGCGGTGGAGAGCGCGTCGGAAAGCACCCCCTCTGGAGCCTGCACGGTGACCGCGAGGCGCGTGGTCAACGCAAGCGCCGTGCGCGGATCCACGATGTGGGAGTAGCGCCTGCCGCAGAGCTCGACAAACTGCTCCGTGTCGCCGGACGAGGAGACGGCGCCATTCGACAGGAGCAGAAAGCGCTCCGGTTCCGGGGCGTTCGGAACCTCGATGCGCCAGCCCGGCTCGCCGGGAGGCGCCCCTGAAGCAACGATGTCTCCCCCCATCTCGATGAGAGCGCTCCGGACGCCAAGCCTGCGCAGCACGCGGATGGCTTCGTCGCAGGCATACCCCTTTGCGATGCCGCCAAGGTCCAGGAGCATCCCTTCGCGACGAAGACGGACCGAGCGGGTCTCGGGCAAAAGCTCCACCGCCCGCCAGTCCACCAGAGCCCTGGCCCTCCGCAGCCCGCGCAGCGGCGGAAAGGACTGTGACCTGCGGGCCTCCCGCCAGAGTCTAACTGCAGGACCGCACGTGACATCGAACGCCCCTCCGCTGAGACGCGAGATCTGCTGCGCGAGCTGCAGCACTTCGAACAGTTCACGGCTGACAGGCCGGGCCGGTCCGCCGGCCGCTGCGCAAAGACGCATCAGCTCGCTTCCCGGGCGGTAGTCGCTGAAGATGTCCTCCAGCTCCGCAATCCGGGCGAACGCGGCGCGGGCGGCAGCCAGGGCGGAGGGCTCGTCGCGGGCGTACAGGGTGAGGCGCGCTTGCACGCCCATGTGCAGTTCCGTATACTGAAACTTCAGCAGTCCCCGGCCGTCCCCGGCCCCGGAGGCGCCGGCGCAGGCTGCAGTCACGTCCGCAAGGAAGAGACAAAGAGCGATGATCCTGACCGCTGACAACTCCATCCCGCTCCTTTCCCGGCCCCGCCTCCGGCGGCTGCCGGCCATCGTGGGCGCGGCGATCCTGGCGGGGAGTCCGGCCGTTTCCATTATGGCCCACGCGGAGCCGGAAGCCCCCGCCCTCCCGCGCGAGACGGTGCGCATCCCGGGAACGACGGCGGAGTTCCAGCTGATCCGGATTCCCGGAGGCACTCTGGTGACCAGGGACCCGAGGGACCCGTCACGGGAGGTCAGAGTGGAGATCAGGCCGCTGTGGGTCGGCCGGACGGAGGTGACGTGGGATGAATACGACGTCTTTCTGCTGGGACAGGAGGAGCGCCCGGCGGGACGGAGTGCGGACGCCGTGTCGCGCCCCAGCAAACCCTACGGCGCCCCGGACCGGGGGTTCGGCCACAGGGGCTACCCCGCCATCAGCCTGAGTTTCCACGCGGCCGAAGAGTACTGCAGATGGCTGTCGGCGCTGACGGGACAGAAATACCGCCTTCCGACAGAATGGGAATGGGAGTGGGCCTGCAGGGCCGCAACGGAAGAGGTCCCGGCGGAGCGGCTTGCCGAATACGCCTGGTTCTGGCAGGAGACCACCCAGCCCGTCGGGAAGAAGAAGCCGAACGCCTGGGGTCTGCACGATATGATGGGCAACGCGGGCGAATGGTGCCGCGACTTCGAGGGCAAGCCCGTCCTGTGCGGCGGGACCTACGAGAGCACCGCGAAGAAGGTGGGGCCGTCGGTGCGGATGTATCAGACGCCGGACTGGAACGCCTCCGATCCGCAGAACCCGAAGAGCAAGTGGTGGCTGTCCGACGGACCGTTCGCAGGCTTCAGGATCGTGAGGGAGCCGGCAGAGTAACCGTGAGCCTCTGCCCTTTTCCGGGACGGAATTCGAACCCCTGACAACGGAGGGACAACGGACAAAATGGACGACGTGAGCAAAGCGGGCGGCAGCACTTCAGCTCTCAGCCGCCGCGACTTCCTGAAGGCCTCCGCCATCTCCGCGACCAGCGCAGCGCTGATGGCGGCGGGAGGGTATTCGTTCGCGCAGGGCAACGGCAAGCTTCGCGTGGGGGTGGTGGGCTGCGGCGGACGCGGAACCGGCGCCGCCATCAACGCGATGAACGCGCATCCGGACGTGGAGGTGGTGGCGCTGGGGGACCTGTTCCGGGACCGTCTGGAAAGCTCCCTGGCCACCCTGAAGGCCGACGCCGAGAAGAACGCCGACCACGCCAGGAAGTTCAAGGTGACCCCGGAACGCTGCTTCGTGGGCTGGAACGCCTATCAGCAGGTCATCGACAGCGGGATAGACATCGTCATTCTGGCCACCCCGCCGGGCTTCCGTCCGGCGCATCTGCGCGCGGCGGTGGAGGCCGGCAAGCACGTGTTCATGGAGAAACCGGTGGCGGTGGACGCGCCGGGCATCCGGTCCGTGCTGGAGTCCTCGGAGATCGCCCGCCGGAAGAACCTGGGCATCGTGGCCGGGACGCAGCGCCGGCATCAGAACAGCTACCGCGCGACGATGGAGCGCATCCACGCGGGGGATATCGGCGAGATCGTCGCCGCGCAGTGCTACTGGAACCAGGGCGGTCTCTGGATGCACGAGCGGCGGCCCGAGTGGACGGACATGGAGTGGCAACTGCGGAACTGGCTGTACTTCACGTGGCTTTCGGGCGATCACATCGTGGAGCAGCACGTCCACAACATCGACGTGATCAACTGGGCGATGCGGGCCCACCCCGAGAAGGCGATGGGAATGGGCGGGCGTCAGGTGCGCACCGACCCGGCCTACGGACACATCTACGACCATTTCTGCATCGAGTTCGAATACCCGAACGGTGCGCGTGTGATGAGCATGTGCCGGCAGATCGACGGGTGCGCCAACAACGTCTCGGAGCGGGTGGTCGGCACGCGGGGCACGTCCAACTGCAACGGGATGATCCGGGGTGCGGTGGAGTGGAAATACGAGGGGCCGAACAACAGTCCTTACGACGACGAGCACAAAGACCTGATCCTCAGCATCAAGGAGGGTCAGCCGCTGAACGAAGGCGTGCAGATCGCGGAGAGCTGTCTGAGCGCCATCATGGGGCGGATGGCCGCCTACACGGGCCAGGTCATCACCTGGGAGCAGGCGCTGAACTCTCAGGAGGATCTGACCCCGCCGAAGCTGGAGTTCGGACCTCTGCCCGTGCCGCCGGTGGCGATGCCCGGGCAGACAAAGTTTGTATAGCCTGCTGCCGCAGGCTTTGACCGGATGAATGCTGGCGGGAAGGTTGGGAGGCCGGACAGGCCGTTGCGCCCGGGAGGCAGTCCGCAATGCTCATCTACGGGATAGACTTCAGCGGCGCGCGGGATGCCGGGGAAAGCATCTGGGTGGCGGCCGGCAAGACCCGCCTGGGGCGTCTGCGGATCGATTATCTGGCTGCGGCCCGGGACCTGCCCGGATCCTCTCCCGCCCGGCAGGAAAGCCTGCGGTGCATCACTTTTCTGATCGCAGGATCCGGCGCCTGCAAGGCGGGACTGGACTTTCCATTCAGCCTGCCTTCGGAGATGATCGGAGAGGACTGGGCAGGTTGGGCCCTTTCGCTCGGCCGGAGATTCGCGGACGCGGAATCCTTCCGGGACTGGTGCCGCCAGACGGCCGGCGGGCAGGAGAAGCTCCGGCGCACGGATATCGAGACGGGCGCGCCGATGTGCGCCTGGAACCTGCGCGTCTACCGGCAGACCTACTTCGGCATCCGCGACGTGCTCGCCCCGCTGGTCCGCTCGGACCTTGCGCGGGTGGTTCCGATGCAGGAGCCGGACCGCCGAAAGCCGCAGCTCTACGAGGTGTGCCCCGCATCCACGCTGAAAGCGGCGGGGCTCTACATCTCCTACAAGGAGACCGGTCCGGCGGACCGCGTCAGCCGCCGGGAAGCTCGCCGCGTCATACTGGAATGGCTGGAGAAATCCTGCCGCGTGCGCTTTGCCGCGCCGGAGCTTCGCCGTCGGGCGCTGGACGACGGGGCGGGCAACGCTCTGGATGCCGTGCTCTGTGCCTTCGCCGCCGCGCGCGCCTGGCCGAGGCTGTCCGCGGATCCTGTTGAAAGAGTGGAAGGCAGAGTCTATTTCTGATGGGACCCGGCTCCGCGGGAGCCGGGTCCCCGTGACCGACGGAAACAAGGAGGCCGACCGTGAGCATCAGCAGACGTGAGTTTCTGGCGGGTGGGGCCGTTGCGGGAGCCGGGCTGATGGCCGGCCTGCCCGCAGGTGCCGCAACGCAGAACAGGGAGCCAAAAGCCGTGCTGAAGATATCGAGTCAGGAGGGAGTGATTCCCGGACGGGACCTTCCAGAGAAGCTGGCCAAAATGGATGCCTGGGGCATCGAGGGGCTTGAGGTGGGCGGCGGGGGACTGCCCGGCCGCGTGACCGAGATTCAGAACGCCCTGAAGAACTCTAACGTGCGGGTGAGCGCCATCTGCGCCGGGTTCCGGGGTGTGCCCATCTCGCACGATGAGGCGGTTCGCAGGGAGTTCGTTTCGAGCGCAAAGGAGATCCTCGCGGCTGCCGGCGAGCTCGGTTCCACCGGGCTGATCGTGGTCCCGGCGTTCAACGGTCAGACCGAGCTGGGGCACGTGGAGGGGCGGAAGGTGCTGGTGGACCTGCTTCCGGAGGTGGGGGAGTTCGCCGTCCAGCACGGGACGCGCATCCTGCTGGAGCCGCTGAACAGGGGCGAAGCGTGGTTCCTGCGCCTGCTGGCGGACGCCGCCGCCATCTGCCGCGACGTGAACCATCCCGGCGTCATGATGATGGGCGACTTCTACCACATGGCGAAGGAAGAGACTAGCGACCTGGGGGCGTTCATATCGGCGGGGAAATATCTCCACCATGTCCATCTGGCATCCCGCACCCGCAAACTTCCCGGGCAGGATGAGCGCTCGTTCGTCGAGGGCTTCAGGGGACTGAAGATGATCGGCTTCCAGGACTACTGCAGCTTCGAATGCGGAGTGGAGGGAGACCGGGAAGTGGAGATTCCCAAGTCCGTGAAGTTCCTCCGGGAGCAGTGGCAGATGGCGGTGGTGTGACCGTCCGGCGCCGCTTCCCTGAAGAAACGTCCGGGGGCCGCGTTCCGTCAGCGCCCGGCGGCTCCCGGGCGATCATCGGAAGACACAGGCGATGCGGGCGGGGGGAGAACGATCCCGCGCCGTGCGCGCATCCGTGCCACCCGTCTTCCCGGCCGACTATCAGGCTGCAGGGCGGGCGGGGGGAGGTCCTGAACCCCGCGGCGCCCGGGCAGCGCCCCCGGAAGTGCAGCTCCGTCCGGGCGTTCACCCTCATCGAGCTGCTCGTGGTGATCGCCATCATCGCGGTGCTTGCGGCGGTCCTTTTCCCGGTCTTCGCCCGGGCGCGTGAGAAGGCTCGCGAGACCGCGTGCCTGAACAACCTGAAGCAGCTGGGGGCCGCGTTCCTGATGTACGCCGACGATCACAGGGGCCGTCTGGCGCCGTCCACGGCCTACTTCAACAACTTCCGGGGAGTCTGGGAACCGGGCGCGATCATCTCGTACACGAAAGACAGGAAGATCGACCAGTGTCCCTCCCTTACCCGGCAGGAGCGCGCGGCCCCGCCGCCCTGGAGCTACAGCATCAACGGGTATCTGCTGTACATGGGCGCGGGAGGGTACTTCGACCGCACCACCCCTTCCCCGCTGCGGGACCAGGGAATGCCCGTGGCCGCCTACGAAAACCCGGCGCGGACGGTCTACCTTGTGGACGAACGGAAGGTGCGCCAGGGAGACCAGGACCCCATTCTGAACGACCCGAACTTCGTCGACCGGGACAAGACCACGGACCGCCACGGCGGAAAGGCGACCGGGTTCTTTCTGGACGGGCACGTGGAGATGCTGCCCGGCGGAGCTCAGTGGGACACCGCCCGCTGGCCTTGGCCGGATAACACCCTGATATTCATCGGACCGCCCGTCAGATGAGCACCAGGGACCGGGCGCCGGCGCATCTGATCGACTGTCACACCCATGCCTTCCCCGAGAAAGTGGCGGAGAAGGCGCAGGGGACACTGGCCCGCGATTACGGACGGGAGCCGTACTACGACGCCACCGTGAACGGGCTTGTGCAGATGATGGACCGGGCCGGCGTGGATCTGTCAGTGGTCCTGCCTGTGGCCATGCGGCCGGAACACGTCCGCTCCATCAACGACTGGGCGGCCCGGACGGCATCGGACCGCGTGATGGCGTTCGGCAGCCTTCATCCAGACTACGGGGCGATCGAAGACGAGGTGGAGCGGATGCTGGCGATGGGCATCCGCGGCATAAAGCTGCAGCCGGGGTGGCAGGGTTTCGCGCCGGACGAGGCACGGATGGACCGGATCTACCGCGCCTGCGAAGGGCGTCTGATCGTCTGTTTTCACTGCGGGGGAGAGCTGCGTCAGGACATCCCGCTGCTTTCCACTCCCGAAGCCCTGGCAACCGTTCGCGACCGATTTCCGGGACTGACGATGATCGCCGCCCACATGGGCGGCTTCCTGATGTGGGACCGCTCGGAGCAGCTGCTCATCGGGCGGGACCTGTACATGGACGTCTCCTTCTGCGGACCGGACTACCTGCCGGGAGAAGAACTTGCGCGCCTCATCCGGAAGCACGGTCCGGACCGGGTGCTGTTCGGGAGCGACGGGCCGGCGGGAAACGTGCTGGCGGAGAAGGACCATCTGCTTTCGCTTCCGCTGGAGCGGGAGGAGCTGGAGCTGGTGGCGTGGAAGAACGCCGCGCATCTCCTCGGGCTGACCGCGTTCCTCCCGGACGGCGGCTGAAACCCGGTCTACAGGATGTCCCGGCCCAGCGCCCGCGCCACCGCGCGAAGCTCGTCTGCCAGGACAGAGAACTTCTCCGGACGGAGTGCCTGGGGTCCGTCGCAAAGTGCGGCCGGCGGATCCGGGTGCACCTCCACCATGATGCCGTCCGCTCCGGCTGCCACACCGGCCCGAGCCAGAGCAGGCACATACCGCCAGTCGCCCGCAGCGTGAGAGGGGTCGATGATCACCGGAAGATGACTGAGGTGCTTGGCCACCTGCACCGCCGCGACGTCCAGGGTGTAACGGGTGTAGGTCCGGTCCACCGGATGCACTCCCCGCTCGCACAGGACGACGTTCGGGTTGTCCCGGCAGAGGATGTACTCCGCCGAAAGCAGCCACTCGTCAATGGTGGCGACGGGGCCGCGCTTCAGCAGCACGGGCTTGCCGGAGCGTCCCGCAGCCATCAGCAGCCGGAAGTTCTGCATGTTGCGGGCGCCGATCTGGATGATGTCCACCTCCGCGCAGGCCTCCAGATCTCCCTCGTCCATCACCTCGCAGATGGTAAGCAGACCCTCCGACCGCGCCGCCTCCACGAGAAGCTTCACGCCCTCGGCCCCCAGTCCCTGGAAGGAATAGGGTGACGTCCGGGGCTTGAACGGGCCGCCGCGCATGATGCGGGCCCCTCCCTCCCGGGCCGCCCGGGCGGCCCGGGCCATCTGGTCCGGGTTTTCGACGGCGCATGGACCGGCGATCAGCACCACTTCCCGCCCGCCGATACGCACCCCGGACAGCTCGACCACCGTGTCGGCCGGGTGGAACTCGCGGCTCGCGAGCTTGTAAGCGCGGCTCACCTGCGTGACGCGGTCCACTCCGGGAAGCGACGATAGCCGCTCGGTCAGCAGGGGGCGCAGGTCGGGGGGGATGGCGCTGGCCACACCCACGGCCACCCGGTCGCCTCCCGGAATCTCGACGGCTTTCATGCCGCTCTGCTCGATGACCTCGCAAACCGCGCGGATCTCTTCGCGCGTTGCGCCGGACTGCATGGCGACAATCATCTGCTGACGACTCTCTCCCTGCTCAGAGTGACCCGTTCAGGGTCTGTCAAGAGTTTGTTCCACACGGCGGGCCGGCAGTCCCTGCCCGCGCGGATCGGGGCGCATAGACGCAGTATGGCTCCTCCTGGAGATAATCCCCCGTCTCGCCGAACGCCCGCGCCCGGCATCCTCCGCACACTCCCCGGAACTCACAGACGCCGCACTTGCCTTTCAGACAGTCGTAGTCGCGCATCTGCCGGAACACCGGAGCCTGCCGCCAGATCTCCGCGAAGCGCTGAATGCGGACGTTGCCGGCGCTAACGGGAAGGTATCCGCACGGGTAGACATCCCCTCGATGGGAGACGAAGCACACGGCGCTTCCGGCCAGGCAGCCGCGGGTGATTGCGTCCATCCCGTGGGTCTCCTGCGTGACGCGAACGCCCTCCCGGGCCGCCCTCTGCCGCAGGATGCGGTAGTAATGGGGGGCGCAGGTGGCCTTGAGGCTGATCGGCACCTGCCGGGAGGCGTCGTAGAACCAGTTCAGGATGTCCTCGTACTCCTGCGGGGAGATCTGCTCCTCTTCCGAGATCTCCAGCCCGCACCCCACGGGCACCAGCAGGAACAGATGGAACGCCACCGCCCCCAGCCGGACCGCCAGATCCAGGATCCGGGGCAGGCTGTCTTTGTTGTGATTGGCCACGGAGGTGTTCACCTGGAACGGCACCCCGGCCGCGCGAAAGGCGGCGATGCCCCGCAGGGCGGCTTCGAAGGAGCCCGGAATCTGGCGGAAGCTGTCGTGCGTGTGCGGGTCGGGCCCGTCCAGAGACACGCTCGCCCGCTCCACGCCCGCCTCCTTCGCGCGGCGCGCCACATCTTCCGTGACCAGTGTGCCGTTGGTGGCCAGAGCCACCTTCAGCCCCCGGTCCGCTGCAAACCGGGAGATGCGGAAGATGTCGTCCCGAACCAGGGGCTCCCCGCCGGAGAGCACCAGGATGGGCGCGCTGACCTCCCGGATGGCCTCGATCATCGCAAAAGCTTCCTCCGTCGTCAGGTCATCCGGGGACGCAAAGTCCGTGGCGGAAGCCCGGCAGTGGATGCACTTCAGGTTGCAGGCAGCGGTGGTCTCCCAGAAGATCAGGCGCGGGACGAAGCGCTCTTCCGGGAGACCGGAATGAGAAGCATGAGATGGGGATGGCGCGGTCACTGGCTATCCTCTTTCCGACAACCAGTATAACAGCCCGTGCCGTCCTCCCGCGACAGCACGGGCCAGGAGCCCCGGCAACGCGGGAGCCTAACGGACTCCCAGCCTGCGATCGACGGCTCGCAGAAGCGGCGCGGACTCGATGAGGACGGAGAGGGAGCGGCGCTCCGCATAGGCGTGCACCGCGATCAGAAACGCCAGACAGATCAGTCTGGCCTGCAGCGGACAGAGCAGACAGACTCCCAGCCCCAGCAGTCCACCGAGCGGGTTGGCGCCGCCGTCGCCCATTATGCGCAATCCCCGCGAGTCGCCCGGCAAGAGCGCCGCCAGAGCCGCAGCAGCGGGCAGCGTCAGGAACACATATTCCCGGACCCCGGACGTCCCGGAGGGCCCGGCCAGCCCCGCAGCGCACAGCACGGCCCACAGGAAGAGGAACGTCCATCCCGCGCGTCCGGGCCGCAGATCCAGCAGGTTGATGAAGTTGGCCGAGAGGGCGATCAGCAGGGCGTCCAAGGCGGCCGTGTAAGGAGCTTCCGTTCCATCCCGGAGCAGCCACGCCGCCCAGAGGCCCGCCAGTCCGCCTCCCAAGGCCTTCAGGAGCCCGGTGGTCACTCTGCCCTGCCGCAGGAGCGCCCGCAGATGTCCCCTGAAGCCCCCGGAACCGTGCGAGCCCAGGGCATCATCCAGAAAGCCGAGAGCCCCCAGACACGCCGCAGTCACAAGAGCCGCCGCGGCATTTCCGCGAGCGACCTCCCCGCCTCCCGAAAGCAGAACGCCCAGCGGAACGGCGCACCCCCAGGCCGCCGCATACACGCCGTACCCTGAAGGGACGCACTCGCCCCGGAAATTGACCACCCTCCGCCCGAAACGCGCCAGCGCCAGGCGGCAGAACACCGTGAGGATGCCCCCGGAGACGGCGGAGAGCACCGCGGCCTGCAGGCTCATTGTCTGGATCTCCGGGCACGGCCGCGGCACGCCCACAGCCAGAGCAGCGCCCGGGCGATATGAACGAGCTGCCGTCCCCGGTGGAGGAACCCGCGAAGGTCGCGGCCGGTCCTGCGGTGGCTCATCGGGAGGGACACCTCGACCACCCTCCACCCGCCGGCGGCGGCCCACCCGCTCAGAGCGGTCTCGACTCCAAACCCGCAGCCGAATCCCCCCATACTCTCCACAATGCGCCGGTCGAGGGCCCGCTGACCGGAGAGCGGCGCCAGGAAGCTCACCCCGGTCAGCACGCGAATCCCCCACCGGGCGAGCCGCAGAGCCAGGCCCAGACCCCCTCCGCCATCCCGTGACACGAGCTCCGGGAAGACCGCGACCGCCATATCGGCCTGGCCGGCCAGCACGGCATCCAGCAGCGGCTGCGCCTGAGCGGCGCTCTCGCCCAGATCCCCGTCCAGCATCAGGATCACCGGCTCCCGTGCCTCCCGCAGCCCCGCATCGAGGGCCGCCCCCTTGCCCCGGTTGCGCGGCAGCCTGAGCACTCGCGCCGGTCCCGCCTCAGCGGCAGACCCGGCCGTTTTGTCCGTGCTTCCATCGTCGATGACGATGACCTCGGAGACTCCCCGCAGCCCGGAGACCGCCCGCACGGTGGCTGCGATGCGGTCCTCCTCGTTGAAGGCAGGGATCAGAGCGCTCGCCCGCCTCACCGTGCCGTCAAACGGGCGGGCAGGAACTCTTCCGATGGCCCCAGCCCGTAATGCCCCTCTCCCCGGACGAGCGCCTCCACCAGACAGAGACGCCCGAAGGCCATGTCTGCGTGGCTGACGGTGGGCACGTCGAACTGCGACCAGAAGTCGGGCGGCGTCTGGCCTCCCGCCGCCGCACTGGCGACAGCCGCCGACAGACCGGCATCCTTCAGCTTGCCGAGCAACGGCTGCACCACCAGATCCTTGAGAGTGACCGGGTCGGCTCCCTTCGGAAAGACGATCACCACGAACCGGTTGGGACGGGAGTAGTCCCCCTCTCCCTGCAGCAACCCCACCGAGGCCAGCGTCTCGAACGGCTTGCCGGGACGCCCGGCCGAGAGCACCGTGGAGACATATCCCCAGATCTGCTGATACGGCTCCTTGCCCGCCGCCTGGAACTCCAGGGGAATGGCCCGGGCCGCCTTCTTCATCTTCTCCGAATCTCCGAAGCCGTAGTCCGTATCCAGCCGCGTCACCGAGTTCACCGCCGCCCCGGCCTGCTGCAGGGCGGACTTCACGGAGGCCGCCACCTCCTCTCCCTGCCCCAGCTGCACGATCGCGACACCGCGACCGGCAAGCCGGCCCTGCAGGAGCGGGGCATACAGCCCGGCCAGAAGACCGTCCGCCTGCCGGAGCTGCCGCGTCGCGGCATCCAGGGCGGACTGCTTCTCCGCGAGCGTCGCCTGATGCGCCCGGAACTCCCTGTTGAGACGCTCGATGGCCCGGCTCTGCCGGCTGATGGCCTCGTTCCCGGTCAGCCCTCCGCTGATGGAGGCGCCGATGAGGATGCCGATCGCCAGCGCCAGAAACACGGCCACAAGGCTGTAAACGTGATACCTTAGATCGATCAATCCGCCCGGAGACCTCCCTGACTCACTGCCCCAGGATGCGCCACTCCAGCAGCTTCAGCCGGACGGCGTTCCCCAGCATCTCAAGCCACGCCCGGGCCGGCTCGCTCTGCTGGAAGATGATCGTGACCAGCATCAACGCTCCCAGCAGGAGCATCAGCATCTCCGCCAGCGGCCGCCTTGCGGGATAGAGCTTGCTGACCCCTTTGGCGTCCACCAGCCGCGAGCCGATGCGCATCCGCACCAGAAGCGTGCTGGCCATCCCTCCCCTCCCCTTCTCCAGAAAGTCGAACAGATTGGAGTGCGTGCCCACCGCCACGATCAGCTCCGCGCCGTGCTCGAAGGCGAACAGCATGGCCGCATCCTCGCTCGTGCCCGGGACGGCGAACTTGCTGTACTTCAGCCCCATCTCCCGGACGCGCTCCTCCCCGGGAGCCGGACGTCCGTCGGCGTAAGCGTGGACGACGATCTCGGCTCCGCAGCGCAGGGCGGCATCCGACACGCTGTCCATGTCCCCGATGATGATATCCGGACGCAGCCCCATCTCCAGAAGAGCGTCGGCGCCGCCATCGACCCCTATCAGTACCGGACGCACGTCCAGCAGATAGCCCCGGATGATCTGCAGGTCCTGCTTGTAGCTCTCGCCGCGCACGACGATGAGCGCGTGGCGCCCCTGGATCGGCGCCCGCGTGGACGGCGGCCGCACCGGCGCCAGCAGCACGCTCAGCTCTTTTGAGGCACGCTCCAGGGTGTTCCGGGCGAACTCCTGGAGCACCTCGTCCAGGTTCCGGCGGCTCTGTTCCAGCCTGCGCTCGACCGCTTCGGGCGTCTGGAGCTCACCCTCCGCCACACGCGCCCCGTCCAGCCGGAGAGTATCGCCCTCGATCTCCGCGACGGTGCCCTCGCGGACGCGGTCCATCAGGGAAGGATCGGGCACATCCAGCAGCGGGATGCCGGCCTCCAGCAGCACGGACGGTCCACGGTTGGGGTAGCGCCCCGAGATGGACGGCGACAGGTTGACCACCCCCGCCACCCCGGCCTCCACCAGCATCTGCGCCGCGACGCTGTCCAGGTCCCGGTGGTCAATGATCGCGATATCCCCGCGCTTGAGCCGCCTGGCCAGATCCTTCGTGCGCCTGCCGCACCGTGCCGGACCGGCCACTCTCGGCCCGCGCGGTCTGCTAGCGCGTGCGGGGCTCGATGCCAAGAAGTTCCCGCGCATGCCGAACAGCCGCCTCGCTTTCCTCGCTTCCGCCCAGCATACGGGCCAGCTCCGCCACCCGCTCGTCGCCTTCCAGTGCCCGCACGCTGACGACAGTCCTTTCGGCCCCGGAGGAGTCTTCCCCTTTCTCCACCTTCAGATGATGGTCCGCAAAGCGCGCGATCTGCGGCAGATGCGTCACGCACAGCACCTGGCGCCCGCGGCTGATGGAGTGCAGTTTCTCGCCCACCGTGTTCGCCGTCCGCCCGCCGATGCCCGCGTCGATCTCGTCGAAAACCAGCGTCTTTACCGGGTCGCACTCCGTCGCGGCCACCTTCAGGGCGAGCATCGTCCGGGAGGCCTCGCCTCCGCTGGCCACTCGCGCCAGAGGCTTCGGTGGCTCTCCGGGATTCGCCGATATGAGAAACTCCACCCGGTCCCGCCCCCGTGGCCCCGGCGGCGCCTCCTCAAGGGCTACCAGGAACCGGGCCCCCTGCATCCCGAGTTCCTGCAGCCCGGCCTCCACCCGCTCGCCAAGCGTCTTCGCGGCAGCCCTGCGCGCCTCCGACAGCCGGCCGCTCAGCAGCTCCACCTCCCGCAGCATCCGTTCGCGCTCACGCTCCAGTTCCTGCCGCCGCTCGTCCGAGCGTTCCAACCCCTCCAGCTCCGCCGCCGCCCTGTCCCGGTAGGCCAGAACCTCCTCCTCCGTGTCGCCGTACTTGCGCTTCAGCGAGGCAATGACATCCAGCCGCTGCTGCACCTCATCGATGCGCCCGGGGCTGACATCCAGCGTGTCCCGCCAGCGGCGCACGCCTGAAAGAGCCTCCTCGAGCGACACCAGCGCCGATTCAAGCAGGGACGTAAGCGAAGCGACCTCTCCGTCGTAGGACGAGACGGAGCGCAGAGCCCTCATCGCCTCCCCGGCCGCCGCGACCGCGCCCGGATACTCCGACTCCTCGCCTGACAGCAGCTCCACGCACCGCGCCGCGGCGACGAAGAGTTTCTCCAGGTTGGCCAGCCGCACGGCCTCCTGGCGCAGCTCCTCCTCCTCTCCCGGCCGCAGGCGGGCGGCATCGATCTCATTCACCTGATAGCGGAAAAGGTCTGCCATCCGCGAGCGCTCCCGCTCGTCGGTGACCAGCCTCTGCAGCTCGGCCTCCGTCCTCTGCAGGGCCGTCCACGCTTCAGAGTAAAGGGACCGGACCTCCAGCGCGGCGGGGCCCGCGAACGCGTCGAGCAGCTCCATCTGCCAGAGGGGGGAAAGCAGGAGCTGATGCTCGTGCTGACCGTGCACGTCCGCCAGAAGCGCCGTGAGCTCCCGGACCATACCGAGCGTTGTCAGGCGGCCGTTCACACGGCACTGCGAGCGCCCCTGTGCGGTGACCTCGCGGGAGACGACGACAACCTCGTCTCCGTCCAACCCGGCTTCCTCCAGCTGAGAGCGCACCTGCGGGCAGCCACGCAGATCGAAGGCCGCCTGCACCAGGGCACGCTCGCACCCGGTCCGCACGCAGTCCGGACCGGCACGCTCGCCCAGCACGGCGTTGAGCGCATCCACGATGATGGACTTTCCCGCCCCCGTCTCCCCCGTGAGGACGATCAACCCCTCCCCGAACCGGAGATCCAGACGGTCTATGAGGGCGAAGTTCTCGACATGCAGCTCCGTGAGCATCGCTCCCCCGGGCAGGCCCGGCCCCGCTCCACTCGGCCGGGGAGCTACCGCTCGAATCTTTCACCAAAACCCAGGCGGCTGTCCAGTTGCTTGTAGAACGCCGTGCTGCTGATCTGGACCAGATCGGCCGTCACGGGAGCGCGGACGATGCGCACCACGTCGCCTTCGCCCAGTCGTTCGAAATGCTGGCCGTCCACGGTGACCGTGGAGATCCCCGGATCTCCAGCAGACACCCTGATCTCCTCGCCCGCCGGGATGACCAGCGCGCGGGCGCTCAGGGTATGAGGGGCGATGGGGGTCAGTGTCACCACATCCAGCTCCGGATGGACCACCGGCCCGCCCGCCGAGAGCGAATAGGCGGTGGAGCCCGTCGGGGTGGCGATGATCAGACCGTCCGCGCTGTAGCGGACCACCTCATGCGAACCCACGACCACGCTCATACGCAGCAGTCGCGACAGCTCTCCGCGGCCCACCACGACATCGTTCAGCGCAAGATGCGTCCCCGCCGCCTTCCCGCGGCGCACAAGCTCCGCCTGGAGCATCATCCGCCGGCTGAGCGTGAACCGGCCCTCCAGAACGCGCTCCAGAGCCTGCAGAGCTTCCCCGGGCTCGGTCTCCATGATAAAGCCGTAATGCCCGAAGTGAATCCCGAGCATAGGCTTCCCCGCGGGCGCGGCCTCCCTGGCCACGCGCAGAAGCGACCCGTCGCCGCCCAGGATGAGCAACAGGTCCGACCGCGCCACAAGCTCCGGCAGCGGAACCTCCTCGGCGGGGCAGGGGAAAGGAGCGGGACTCTCGATGAGCACACGGCAGGAAGCGGCCCGCGCGCGCTCCGCCAGCTGCGCTCCGAGAGGGAACGCATCCGGCTTGCCGGGGTTGACGACCAGGCCAATGCAGTCCAAGTGCGCAGAATACCGGGAGATCAGCTCCGGATGCCCAGGCGCGCCAGATTCTTCATGGCGTCGGGATGCCCGGGTTCGAGCTGCACGGCGCGCTCGTAATGCCGCCGGGCCTCTTCCTTCCGGCCCGCCCGCTCCAGCACGGAGCCGAGATTGTTGTGCGCGGTCGCCGAGTTCGGGTCAAGTTTCAGGGCCTTGCGCAGCTCCGCTTCCGCTTCCGCCAGCCTGCCGGTGCGCTCCAGCACGAGCGCCACGCCGATCAGGCCCGGCACGTCGCCCGGTCCGCCTTTCAGCGTCGCCTGATAGGCCTGGCGCGCCTTCTCGTACTCCTTCTGCTTCAGGTACAGGTTCCCCAGCGCCAGACGCGGCGCGGGGTCGTCCGGGCGCTCTGCGGCCGCCTGCTCCCAGAGAGAGATGGCCTTCTCCATCTGGCCGGCCGCCTGATAGGCCGCCGCAAGGTTCTGGCGCGCCGGCGAGAACTTCGGATCCGACGCAAGTGCGGCCTCCAACCGCTCGATGGCCCACTCCAGATTCCCCTGCTGCTGGTAAAGCCAGCCAAGGTTGTTCAGAGCCTCCGGGTCGCCCGGCCGCAGCTCCAGAGCCCTGAGATAGGCCTTCTCGGCCGCCGCGTTCTGCCCCGCCTTTCCCTGCAGGACGCCCAGGTTCAGGTGCACGAGATACTCGTCCGGCTGGATGCGGGCCGCCTGCTGCAGCGCCTCGATGGCCAGCGTCAGCTTGCCCTGTCCGGCGTAGATCTCGGCCAGGGCCATATGGGCCGCGTAGTCGTCGCGGTTCAGCGCCACCGCCTTCCTGAGCGCGTCCACCGCCAGACCCGACTGCCGGCTCTCCTTGAGCGCCAGTCCGTAGTTCGACCAGTAAAGGGCCTCCTGCGGAGCAAGGTCGGTGGCGCGCTTGTAAGCGCCCACGGCGGGGATCACCTGCCCGGAGCTCTGCAGAGCGACACCCAGGTTGTTGTGCACCCGTGCGTCGTCCGGGGCGATCTCCAGGGACGAACGGAAGGCCGCGGCAGCCTTGCCGTATTCCCCCTGACGCAGATACACGTTGCCCAGGCTGTAGAAGGCGTCCGCCGACTTCGGCTGAAGCCGGGTGAGCTCCTCGAAGCAGGCGCGGGCCTTCTCCAGCTCGCCGGTCTCCAGACAGGCGCTGCCCAGGTTCCGGAGCGCTTCCACATTGGAGGGATCCAGCTCGCGGACCCGCTCCAGGGGGGCGACGGCTTGGGCGGCCTGGCCGGTCTTCAGATACAGATATCCGAGCCAGCTGTGCAGCAGCACATTGTCCGGAGCGGAAGGGCGGGCCTCTTCCAGCTTCTGGATGGCTTCCACGGGCTTCCCTGAGTTGAACAGCGCGATCCCCTCCCGGACGGCGTCATCCCCCGGCGCGGCAGCGGCCGCAGCCGCCGCCAGCGCCAGCGCCGCGGTCCAGACCCCTCGGAACCCGGAACCTCTCATCATCAAGCACCCCTCGATCGCAAATCGCTTCATCCGCCTCGTCCCTCCCCCGCATCCAGACCGGCCGGGAGGCGGAGCGGCCTCCTGATGTGGCCGAGCAGATAGAACGACCCTGTCACGCAGACCACTCCGCTGCGGCCGGCCAGCCCACAGGCGCGGACGATGGCCTCGTTCACGTCCGGACAGGCGGAAACGCTGCCGCAGTAACGCTCTGCACATTGGACGATATCGCTGCAGGGACGTGTTCCCGGCTCACCGGTCTCGGTGGCGATGACCCAGTCCGCCAGCGGGGCGAGCCGGGAGAGCACCTCCTCCGGCTCGTGCGAAGACATCATACCCGCAACGAGAGCCATCGGCCTTCCCTTCAGGCGGGGCTCCAGATACCGGGCCAGCGCCTCCGCCGCAGCCGGATTGTGCGCTCCATCCGCGATGACAGGCGGATGCCTCCTCAGTATCTGCAACCGTCCGGGAAGCCAGGCCTGCTCCAGCCCTTCCCGCACCTCCCGTTCGCCGAGGGGGAATCCGGCAGCCGCCAGCACTTCCAGCGCCGCCGCCGCGCAGGCCGCGTTCGCAGCCTGGAACTCTCCCTGAAGGGCAGGCCGAAGGTCCGGCAGGCTCCAGAGGCGTCCGCGGACATCCACCGAGAGCGGATCCACGCCGGCGCGCACGCTGTAGGTCACGGCCCCGGCTGCGCCCCGGGGGGCCTCCGTGCCCTCCGGCAGCGCCCACCAGACGGGAGCGCCCCGCTCATCCGCCGTGCGCACCACCACGTCCTGCACGACCGGGTCCGTCGAGCCGCATACGACCGGCACGCCGGGCTTGATGATCCCCGCCTTCTCCGCCGCGATTTGCTCCAGCCTGTCCCCCAGATACTCCATATGGTCCATCGCGACGTTCGTGATGACGGACACATCCGGAGTGATGACGTTCGTCGCGTCGAGCCGCCCGCCCAGCCCCACTTCGATGGAAGCGAACTGCACCCCCTCCCGGGCAAAGCAGAGAAACCCCATCAGGGTCTTCGCCTCGAACTCCGTCAGCGGGCCCAGGCCGGCCGCGGCGGCCTCCTCGACCAGCCGCCGCGCTTCGGTGGCCAGCTGCGCGAACTTCCGGCGCGTCACCATCCTGCCGCCCACCTGGATGCGCTCCCGGATGTCGAAGACAAAGGGAGAAAGATACAGCCCCGTTCGCAGGCCCGTGCTGCGCAGCGCCGCCTCGATCATGGCGGCGGTGGAGCCCTTCCCGTTCGTCCCGGCAACGTGCGCGGCGCGGAAGCACCGGTGCGGGTTCCCGGCCAGCTCCAGCACCCTGCAGAACCGTTCCAGACCGAGCTTGATCCCGAACTGCCGCAGCCCCGAAAGCCATTCGACGCTCTCCTGAAAGTCCATGCCGCCTCAGGCCATCTTCTCCAGAATGCGGTCCAGGTCCACGAACTCCTCGAAGAGCTCTTCGGCCGTGCGCACCTTCTCCGAATCTCCCGGACGCACCTTGACGATGAGTTTGTTGACCTTGCTGGCCACGGTGAAGGTATCCTCCGGCACGGAGATAACGGGAATGAACGTCCGGCTGATCAGCTCCATGATGTTTTTGTGCGGCTCGATGCCGCCGGTGATGACGATGCCGCTCACGCAGTGGGTCTTCCCGATGCCCACCACGCAGGAGCTCATCGCGGCGATCACCAGGTCTTCGCGCGTCCCGGGCGTGATCAGCAGCACCTCCCGCGCGAAGTAATCCATGGCCTCGTGCGGGGCCATGGCGCCGATGACCATCCGGCCCACCGTGTTCTTCAACCCGGACTTGCCGGACAGAAGCTTGCCGCCCAGGTCTTCCAGGATCTGCTCCATCGTGGGGCTGGAGAGCACCTTGCGGTAGGGCACCACGCCCACGCACTCGAGTCCGAGCCGCTCCAGTCCCTTCCGCACGGCGCGGTTGATCTTGTCGTACTTCTCCACCTCCACCTTGTTGATGATGACGCCGAGGATCTCCACGCCGCGGGAGTCGAACAGCGCCTTGTTCAGCATCACCTCGTCGATCGGCCGGCCGATGCCGCCGGAGGCCACCAGCAGGACGCGGGAATCCAGCAGACGGGCCACATCGGCGTTCGACATGTCGAACACCGACCCCACCCCGGCGTGCCCTGTGCCCTCGATCACCACGATATCCGACGAGGCGGCCACCTTCGAGAAGCTTTCCAGCACCTCCTTTTCGAGCTTCCCAGGATCGGGGGAAAAAATGTAGGACTCCGTGAAGCCGCGCGGGATCGCGATGGGCGACATGTCCGCAAGCTCGCCCTCCAGGTCACAGGTCTCGCGGATGAGCAGGGCATCCTCGTCGACCCTGTGGCCGTCGAGCTCCGTGTAGCGCTGCCCCACGGGCTTGATGTATCCCACGCGGCCGAAGCGTTGCTGCAGGGAATGGATGAGTCCCAGGCTGGTGGTGGTCTTCCCGTCGTTCTGGCGGGTGGCGGCCACGAAGATACGCGCCGGGCCGTCCCGGCGAAGGCCCTCCGGCCTGACAAAGGTGCTCTTCTTCCTCAATTCCTTCCTTTCAGCGGTCCTGCCGCCGTCCGGAGGCTCTGCCTGATTCACCGGACCGCCGGATGGAATCGTACCTGCCGCGACAGCCTTTGTCAATCGGACGCGCCGGCCTGCGCCCGGGCGGCCATCCTCCGGTACTCCTCCAGATCGCGCCGCGCATCCCGGCTCATCTCCTCCAGACGCTCCATCCACCCCTTGCGGCGGGGTTCCAGCGCGTCCACGGCGGCCTGCACGATCGCCAGGTCCCGGAACCACTTGCGGTCGGCCGGGACGATATGCCAGGGAGCCTGCTCCGTGCTGCATCTCCGGAGCGCCTCCTCGTAAGCCTCCGTGAAGCTGTCCCAGAGGCTGCGGTCCTTCCAGTCCTGCACGCTCAGCTTCCAGGCCTTCACCGGATCCTTCTCGCGGTCGAGCAGGCGCCTCTCCTGCTCGTCCCGGCTGATGTGCAGGAAGAACTTCAGCACGATGGTCCCGTTCTCGACGAGCAACCGTTCGAAGTCATTGATGCGCTCGTAGCGGGGACGCCACACGCTTTCGGGAGCCATTCCGCGCACCCGGACGACGAGCACATCCTCGTAATGGGACCGGTTGAAGATGGTGCAGAACCCCCTGGGCGGCACCTCGCGGTGCACCCTCCACAGGAAGTCGCGCGCGAGCTCGTCGGGGGTGGGCGCCTTGAAATACACCACGCGGCAGCTGGGGGCGTGCATGTGGCGCATCAGGGCCTTCGCGGCTCCGTCCTTCCCGCTGGTGTCCCGTCCCTGCAGCACCACCAGCAGGGCGGTCTCCCCGGCGGCGAACATCAGCTCCTGGAGCTCCCCCAGCCGCGCCCCCAGCTCCTCCGTCAGGCGCCTGCCCTCCTCTTTCGTCAGACCTCCATCTGCGGCCGTGTCCAGCCGGTCCAGATGGACGGACTCCCCCGGCTCGACGATCTTCGAGTAGGCCATCGTCCCTGGCTCCTCCGTTCGCCGGCCCCGGAAACCCTTGCCGGCTGTGGTATGATACAGTGTTTTTTCCGGGAGGAACTCCAGCCAGTGCGCGCCGAGATCGTCTCCGTCGGCACCGAACTGCTGCTCGGGCAGATCACCGATACGAACGCCGTCTTTCTGTCTCAGGACCTGGCCGCAAGGGGCATCGACGTGCTCCACCGCAGCACTGTGGGCGACAACCTGGAGCGCCTGGAGGCTGCCCTGCGGCTGGCGCTGTCGCGCGCGGACATCGTCATCACGATCGGGGGGCTGGGCCCCACCCAGGACGATCTCACCAGAGAGGCTTGCTCTCTGGCAACGGGAATCCCGCTGGTGCCGGACCCGGACTCCGAGCGGGCCATACGCGACTTCTTCGCCCGTCGGCGCGTTCCCTTCAACGAAGCGAACCTGAAACAGGCCCTGAAACCCGAGCGGGGCACCAATCTGAAGAACCCTAACGGCACCGCTCCCGGCTGCGTGTTCGACTGCGGCGAGCGCTCCGTCATCTGCCTGCCCGGCCCGCCGGCCGAGCTTCGGCCGATGTGGCTGAACGAGGCGGTTCCCTGGCTGGCCTCGCGGGGGTTCACTCCATCGGAGGTGCTGCGCTCGCGGGTGTTGCGGTTCGTGGGAATCGGCGAGTCCCTGCTCGAGCCGAAAGTGCGGGACCTGATGTCAAGCTCCAACCCGACTCTGGCGCCCTACGCCAAGACCGGCGAGGTGCACCTGCGCATCACGGCCAAGGCGCCGGACGAGGAGACAGCCCGGGCGATGATCGCCGGGATGGAGCGTGCCGTGCGCGAGCGCGCGGGCGAGTGGCTTTACGGAGTGGACGATGAGACGCTGGAAGCGGTGGTGGTGCGGGAGGCGCTGAAGCGCAGCGTCACGCTGGCCACGGCGGAATCGTGCACCGGCGGGCTCATCTCTTCGAGGATCACGGACGTTCCGGGCAGCTCCGGCGCGTTCCTGATGGGCGCGGTCTGCTACGCCAACGAGGCAAAGACCGGAATCCTGGGGGTCCCGCCCGGGATGATCGCGGCGCACGGGGCGGTGAGCGAGGAGGTGGCCATCGCGATGGCGGAAGGCGCCCGGAGGAGGTCCGGAGCGGACGTCGCCGTCTCGGACACGGGGATCGCCGGGCCCTCCGGAGGGACGCCGGAGAAGCCGGTGGGACTGGTCTGGATCGGCATCTCGAGCGCGAAAGGGTCGCGCGCGGAGCGGCACCTGTTCGCCGGGGACCGGGCGACCGTGAAGCTCCGGGCCTCGCAGGCAGCGCTCGCGCTGCTGCGGCGGGTTCTGCTGGAGGAGTTCGCGGAGCGTGCCGGCGGTTGAGGGGACCGAGAGGCTGTTCGTGGCCGTTCTGCTGCCCGCGCCGGTCCGCGAGGCGCTGGGCAACCTGATCGAGCGCGGCAAAAGCAAGGGAACAGATGTTCGCTGGACGCGCAAGGAAAACCTGCACATCACGTTGAAGTTCCTCGGGGACGTCAAAAGACGCGACATACCTGGAGTGAACGAAGCTCTGCGCGAGGCCGCTTCGCGCGTGGGCGGGTTCGGGGCCGCCATCCGCGGACTGGGGGCGTTCCCATCGGCCGGACGCCCCAGGGTGCTCTGGGCGGGCATCGACCAGGGCGCCGGGGAGCTCCAGGCTCTGGCGGCCGAAGTGGAAGCGTGCCTGCAGCCGCTCGGGTTTCCGAGTGAGGGATCCTTCAGCGGCCATGTGACGCTGGGACGGCTGAGGCAGCCGGGACCATCGCCCTGGTTCCGGGAGTGGTGCGCTCAGGAGCGGATGGAACCTCTCCCGGTGCGGGTGGACGGCTTCTGGCTGATGAAGAGCACTCTGACTCCGTCCGGCCCGGAGTACGAGCCCCTGGCGGAGTTCAGACTGGGAGGCGCGGCTGCACCGCGCTTCGGGGAAGGCGCTGAGGACTGAAGATGGACAAAGAGAAAGCTCTCGAGCTTGCGATCACACAGATAGAACGGCAGTTCGGGCGGGGCTCGGTGATGAAGCTGGGGCAGCGCCCGCAGCTCAAGGTGGACTCCATCCCGACCGGCTCGCTGGCGCTGGACCTGGCGCTTGGAGTGGGGGGCATTCCCAGAGGACGGGTCATCGAGATTTACGGACAGGAGTCTTCCGGAAAGACGACCCTGGCGCTCCACGTCATCGCCGAGGCGCAGAAGCGCGGGGGTATCGCCGCGTTCGTGGATGCGGAGCATGCTGTGGATCCTCTCTACGCCCGGAACCTGGGCGTGGACATCGACAACCTGCTGATCAGCCAGCCCGACACCGGGGAACAGGCGCTGGAGATCGTGGACGCGCTGGTGCGAAGCGGCGCCGTGGATGTGGTGGTGCTGGACTCCGTGGCCGCGCTGGTCCCTAAGGCCGAGATCGAGGGCGAAATGGGAGACTCACACGTGGGGCTCCAGGCCCGGCTGATGTCGCAGGCTTTGAGGAAGATCGGAGGCTCGGCCTCCAAGACCAACACGGCCGCGATCTTCATCAACCAGATTCGCGAGAAGATCGGGGTGATGTTCGGCAACCCGGAGACCACGCCGGGCGGCCGCGCGCTGAAGTTCTGGGCGTCCGTGCGGATGGAGGTGCGCCGCGTGGAGACCTTGAAATCCGGTCAGGAGCCCATCGGCAACCGCGTCCGTGTTAAAATCGTAAAGAACAAGGTGGCCGCGCCCTTCAAACAGGCGGAATTCGATGTCTTCTTCAACAGGGGCATCTCCCGGGAGGGGTCCGTGCTCGATGTGGCCGCGGAGCTTGGCATTGTCACCAAGACCGGCACCTGGTTCAACTACGGCGATGTGAGGCTGGGACAGGGCCGGGACAACGCCCGGAAGTTTCTGGAAGAGAACCAGAGTCTTTGCGCGGAACTGGAAGAGCGCATCCGGAAAGAGGCAGGAGCCGAAGCGGCCGTCACGCTTGCGGAAGTCGCTCCTGACGAAGAGATGGACGAACTGGTCGGCGCGGAGGAGTGAGGCGGACGAAGCGGACCCTCCGCGCCGTGCCATCAGATACGACCCGCGCTACCCGGGAACCCCGGACCGGGGCGCCCGCCCGGGACGCGGTGAGGAGGGAGATCCCGGGAGCTCCCTCCGGGCAAGACTGCCTGAGCCCGCCGGCGGAGCGAACCGTTGCCGGCGCGGCATTTTTCACTGGCCCTGCCTGAGGGCAGGCTGATCATAAAAAAACGGAAGGACGATCGGAGCCATGGCTAGCTGGTTCTGGCCCATCGTGGGGCCGCTCGTGGCCGCAGCGGTCGCCGCTGTCCTGGCCTTCATCATAACCACCCGGGCCGCGCGGCAGCGCGCAGCCGAGCTGCTGGAGGAAGCCCGGAAAGCCCGCGAGCTTGCGGAGCGGGAGATCGAGACCCGCAAGCGCGAGGCGCTGCTGGAAGCCAAAGACGAAGCTCTCCGCCTGAAACAGCAGATCGACGCGGAAAACCGCCAGGAGCGGCTGGAGATCAGCCGGGCGGAAGAGCGTCTTTCGCAGAAAGAGGACCTGCTGGAGCGGCGGGCTGAAGCCCTTGCCGAGCAGGAAAGGGCGCTGGCCGCGCGGATGGCGCAAGACGAAGCCCGGCGGCGCGAACTGGACCAGGCCTGGGAGCAGCACACCCGAATGCTCGAACGCATCTCCGGAATGAGCGCCCGGGAAGCTCGCGAGGAACTGATGCGCCGTGCCCGGGACGAGGCGGAGCGCGACATCGGCCGCATGCTGCGGGAGATGGAGCAGAAAGCCGCCGAAGAGGCGGAGCGCAAAGCGCGGAACATCATCGCCCTCGCCATCAACCGCTGTGCGGTCGATCAGGCGGCGGAGACGACCGTGTCCGTAGTCCCGCTGCCATCCGACGAGATGAAAGGACGGATCATCGGGCGGGAGGGCCGCAACATCCGCGCCTTCGAAACGCTCACCGGAGTGGACGTCATCATCGATGACACGCCGGAGGCCGTGGTGCTGTCCGCATTCGACCCGGTGCGCCGCGAGATCGCGCGGCTGGCGCTGGTGGACCTGGTGGAAGATGGCCGAATCCACCCCGCCCGGATAGAAGAGGCCATCGAAAGGGCCCGCAGGGAGGTGGACGCCCAGATGATGGAGGCGGCCGAAGCGGCCGTGCTGGACGCCGGCGTGGTGGGGATGGGAACCGAGCTGCTCCGATACCTGGGACGGCTCCGGTTCCGTACCAGCTACGGTCAGAACTGCCTGCGCCACAGCGTCGAGGTCGCCCGCCTGGCGGGTTACATGGCCGCCGAGCTCAAGGCGAACGCCGCGCTGGCCCGGCGGGCGGGACTTCTGCACGACATCGGCAAGAGCATGGACTCCGAGATGGACGGCCCTCACGCGCTCATCGGGCTGGAGCTGCTGAAAAAGGCCGACGAGAAGGAGGCCGTCATCCACTGCGTCGCGGCCCACCACAACGACATCGAGCCCGCCAGCATCGAAGCCGTGCTGGTGCAGGCGGCAGATGCCATCTCGGCCTCCAGGCCGGGCGCCCGCCGGGAGTCGCTGGAATCGTACGTGAAACGCCTCCAGCAGATCGAGACCATCGCCGAGTCGTTCTCCGGGGTCGAGAAAACGTTCGCCATCCAGGCGGGCCGCGAGATCCGGGTGATGGTGAAACCGGAGCAGGTGGACGACGAGACGGCGGCCATCCTCGCGCGGGAGACCGCCCGCCGGATCGAGCAGGAGGTCCAGTATCCCGGACAGATCAAGGTGACGGTGATCCGAGAGACGCGCGCGGTGGATTATGCCCGGTAAGCCGGCGGGAGGAGACGGCTCTTGAGAGTCCTGGTGGTGGGCGACGTCGTGGGCAGGCCCGGCCGGAACGCCGTCCGCTTGCTCTTGCCCGGCATCGTCGAGGAGCGCGGGATCGACTTCGTCATCGTGAACGCGGAGAACGCCGCCGGGGGAAGCGGCATCACTGAGGAGACGGCCCGGGAGCTGTTCGACTCGGGCGCGCACGTACTGACCACCGGCAACCACGTCTGGGGACAGCGGGAGGCGTTCGGCTACGTGGACCGGGAGGAGCGGCTGCTCAGGCCGGCGAACTTTCCGGACGGCGCCCCCGGCCGGGGGGCGGGCGTTTACGAAGTCCAGGGCCGTCGTGTGGGGGTCATCAACGTGCAGGGGCGGACCTTCATGCAGGCGCTGGAAGACCCGCTGCGCACGGCTGAGCGGCTGGCCCGGCAGCTGCGCGAGACGTGCCGGGTCGTCTTCGTGGATATGCACGCGGAGGCCACGTCGGAGAAGATGGCCCTGGCGCGCTTTCTGGACGGGACCGTCACCTGCGTGTTCGGGACTCACACTCACGTGCCCACCGCCGACGAGTGCATTCTGCCCGGAGGCACGGCCTACATCACGGACGTGGGCATGACGGGACCGGTGGACTCCATCATCGGGATGCAGCCGAAGGCCATCATAGAGCGCTTCCTGACGGGCCTGCCTGTGCGCTTCGAAGTGGCCAGGGGGAAGGCGGCCCTGCAGGGCATCCTGGTTGAGGCAGATGAGACGAGCGGGACCGCCACGGCGATCGAGCGCATCCGCGTCCTGCAGGACTGACCGGGGGCCCGGAACAGGGTGCACTCTTGACGGAGTCAAAGGCTATGAACGACAATGCCGCCGCGGGACGGACTGCGCCCGTGAGCAGATACCGGAAGGGACATCGAAAGTCGTGAAGCTGAGTCAGCATCTGGCGCGGGTGACAGTCGCTCTTCTGCTCCTCCTGGTCTCGGGAGCGGGAGAGGCTCGTGAGGTGTTGCTTTACCGCGGCGACCCGCTGGATATCGCCGGCATCGAGGTCTCCGCCTGGGGCGACGGGTCCGCCCGCGAAAGCCAGGAACCGGGAGTCACCGGCACCCGCAGCATCGAATTCAGCACCAACGGTCTGTTCTCCGGCGCGCTCCTGTCCTGGAAGAACCCGGTGGAGATCGCCGATCCCTCGTCCATTTCACGTTTCGACTATCTGCTTCTGCGTTTGAGATTCAACCAGACCACCCGGCTGGGTATCGAGGAGCCCAACCTTGCTCCGAACACGAGGGGCGAATACCGCCCTCTGCCGATGGACTTCTACGGCAACTACTTCGGCGAAGACCTGCCCATGGTGCCGAAGGTCCGCCGGATCCGGGTCATCCTGTACTCCGCCGACGGACGCACGGTTTCCCATTCCGTGCCGGTGGTCCACAAGACGACCGACGAGGACAACTGGTTCGCGGTGGCTCTGCCTCTGGCGGGCTTCGGGCTGACGGCGCAGTCCAACGGCTTCCCCCTCCGCCGGATGGCCATCAGCGCGGATTTCCCCGACAAGATCCGGATCGGCGAGATCCGCGTGACCACCGACGACTCCCCCATCTACGTGGAATCGCTGGACGATCAGGAAGTGGGGACGCAGGATGTCATCGTGCTGGTGGGCTCCGCAGAGGCGGGGATAACCTCGCTGGTCTACTCCTGGGACTTCGACGATAAAGACGGGGTCCAGGATGACGCCCGCGGGCGGGTGGTGCAGGTGGTCTACCGCCGCACCGGGACCTACACGGTGACGCTGACGGTCCGCGACCCGGACGGTATCAAACAGCCGGCCACCACGAAGGCCCAGATCACCGTCAACTAGGCCGGATGCAGCCGCTGCGCCTGGCGGGCGGGTCAAGCGCCCGGGCGCAATAAGGGGTGCCAGTACACGCCGGTGAAAAGCCGCTCCCACGTATCGGCATCGGCGTTTTCGTCCATCCCCCTGTTCGCCTCCGCAGGGAAGATCTCGCCCATGAAGGCAATCTGCCGGGACGTCGTGGCACCGGCAAAGTCCGGAAGGTCCGCAAGAACGCGCACGGCCACCCTGGCCGCCTGAGGCTCCAGGGCGAACGCAGCCCGCGCCACCTCTTTAGCCTGCCTCAGAATGCGCACCCGGTCGGCCGATGTGGCCGTCCCCTGCCACGTAACGCTGACGGTGACGCTCCGGTTGCGGGGATCCGACCAGACGGCGTCCGGACTGCCGCCCAGCCAGATATCGCTCTGAGCCCGCAGCCTCTGCAGGAAGGTGAGCTCCGGCCCGGCCGTGCCCGGAGACTGAGGGGCCGGGGGCGGCTGAGTCCGCGGCGGCGTGGTCGAGGCGCCCGGCGATCCGGCAGCGGGAGGAGGAGAGTATGGCGCGGGAGCCTGCGTCTGCTCCGGGGCGCCGCCCTGTCCGGAGCGCTCCTGCGGACGCCCCGCGACAGAGGGCACCGGGGAGGTGTCCGCCGTCTCCACGGCGCCATCCCCGCCGAGCTGCCGGATGACCAGCGCTATCAGCACGATGAGGGCCAGCCCGGCGAGCACCAGGGTGATGATGTTGATAAGGGACCTGTAGCCCTCGCCCCGGACGAAGCGCTCCAGACGCGACTCACCCCCGTCCGCGTCGTCTGGCGGGGGCGGCGCGGGCTTGCCGCGCCGTGCCTTCAGGACAGCTTTCTCGCGCTCGAGCTTTGTTCTCAGGGAAGCGTTCCCGGGATCCAGGTCAAGGGCCATCTGGTACCAGACAGCCGCCTCCTCCACCCTGCCCTGGTCGTGGTAGATGTCCCCCAGCAACGTGTGCGCGTCCGCATTGTCCGGGTCCGCCGCAAGCGCCTCCAGGCAAAGGCGGATGGCCTCTTCCCAGTTCTTCCGGATCCGCGCAAGATTCGCCGCCGCCAGCTGCTTCTCTACGCCCGCCCCGGCTTCATCCGCCCCGACCCGCGGGGCCGCCGCCCCGCACGAAGGACAGAAGGCGGCCTCCCCCTGGATCTCTCCTCCGCAGGAGGCGCAGGTATGCGCTTGACCGCTCTGCAATAGACTCACACCCCCGTATGCCCGAAGCCGCCGTCCCCCCGCGCAGTCTCCGCCAGAGCTGCGCTCTCCCGCACCTCGGCCCGCGCCACCGGAGCGATGACCAGCTGCGCGATCCGGTCTCCCCGCCTGACGACGAAGGGCTCCTCTCCCAGATTGATCAGGATGACCTTCAACTCGCCGCGATAGTCCGCGTCGATGGTCCCGGGAGAGTTTACCATGGATATTCCGGATCGCAGGGCGAGCCCGCTCCGTGGACGCACCTGCCCCTCGTATCCGGGAGGAATCTCGAACCGGAAACCCGTTGGCACCAGAGCGCGCTGCCCTGGCTGAAGAACGAGGGGTTCTTTTACGGCGGCCGCGAGGTCCAGGCCGCTCGAGTGGGGCGTGGCGTACGACGGAAGCGGCAGGTCCTCCGCCCCCTCCATCCGGCTGACGGTCACCGCGACCCGGCTGGAGTCCATCCCTGACGCGTCCCCTTTCCCGCCGGAACGGCCCGAACAGTCAACCCGGCGCCGGCTGCGGTGTCAGTTCCCCGCACCGGCGCGGATCTCGGCCTCGTCCTCCTGGAACTGCGGCGGACACTGGGGAAGGGCGAACGTGAAGGTGGAGCCCTTTCCGAGCTCGCTTTCCACCCAGATCTCTCCGCCGTGAGCCTCCACCAGGTGCTTCACCAGGAACAGACCGATACCGGTCCCACCGACCTCCCGGGTGTCGCGGTTGTCCACCCGGTGGAACCGGTCGAACACCTTCGGCAGATGCTCCTTCGGAATACCGACTCCCTGATCCGCCACCGAGATGACCACCCGGCCGGCGTCATCCACCGAACCGCGCACCGTGACCCGGCCGCCCTTCGGCGAATACTTGATGGCGTTGTTGATGAGGTTGGTGAGGATCTGGTCCACCTTGTCCTCGTCCGCTACCACCACGGGAAGACCTTCCATCCCCTCGATGACCAGCTCGTGGTTCGTGGCATACGAGCGCTGGACGTTGACCACCTTCTCCACCAGTGCGGGCAGATTGACCGGCTTGGGGTTCAGGTCCAGCGCCCGGCCCGCCTCGATGCGCGAAACGTTCAACAGATCGGAGATCAGGCGTGTCAGGCGGTCGCACTCCTGATCGATGATCTCGTAGAACTCGCGGGTGGTCTCGCGGTCGTAGTAGCCGTCCACATCCGCGAGCAGCGTGGAGATGAAACCTTTGATGGAAGTGAGCGGGGTGCGCAGCTCGTGCGACACCGTGGACACGAAGGCCGTCTTCATCCGCTCCACGCTGCGGATCTCGGTGATGTCGTTGAAGATGGCCACCGCCCCGATGGTGGTGCCCTCCTCGTTGCGCACCGGCGTGGTCTGCGTCTGGTAGACTCGGGAGTCCTGCCCGGTGGGGCTGGCAATCTCGATCTCGGTGGCCACCTCGCTGTTCTCGAAGATGGACTCCTTGAGAACCTCGATGATCCGCTCGTTCTTGATGACCTCTTCGTAGTTGCGCCCGTTCAGGTCGGCGTTCTCCAGGCCCAGCATCTCGCGCGCGGTGCGGTTGATCTGCATGATGCGGCCGTTCCGCCCCACCATCAGCAGCCCGGCATAGACGCTCTCGATGATGGTCTCGAGCTCCTCCTTCTCCTCCACCACCTCGCGGTACATCTGGGCGCTGGCGACCACCGCGGCCGCGTTCTTGGCCATGCGCTCCAGAAGACGGACGTCCTCCTCGATGAACACGTTGCCGTAGCGCTTGTTGAAGACGTGCAGAACGCCGATGGTGGTGGTGTCGATAACCCGGTTCTCGGAATCGCGCTTCTCCACGATCAGAGGCACGCAGCAGCCGTTGCGGATGTTCAGGAGGGCGACGTTCTCCTTGAGCGTGCGGGGGTCGTTGATGGCGTCGTAGAGGATCTCGGGCTTGCTTTCGCGGAACACCTGCCCGGAGATGCCCTGGTCCACAGGCACCCGGAACCGCCGTACTTCTTCGTCGGTCAGCCCGAGGGCGGGCCGGGTGGCGACGAGCTCGTTCTCGTCGCGGTCGTAGAGCATGAACACGCACTTTTCGGCCTGCAGGATCATGGCGATCCGCATGACCAGCCGCTTGAGCGTCTCTTCCAGCTCGGTGATGGGAGCCGGCGGCTCGGCGGATTCGGACGCGCTGCGGAGCTTGGCTTCCAGCTCCTTGTTGGCTTCCTCCAGGATCTTGATGTATTTCTGCTTCTTCTCAAGCTCCTCGGAGAGCAGGCGGACCTGTTCCTCAAGCGGCGTGCCGGTTGCAGCGTTGGGATTTGTCGTTTCAGGCATAGTTGTCCAGTCGAGCGATCAGCGTCTGCGCGTCCGTGGCAGGGCCCCGCCGCAGCCCGTGCGATCTGGCCACGCTTGCTTCGGGGGGTGCGGCGCTTCCGGCGTAGCCGGCGATCGCCCGCCCCATCCCCGGCGCGCGGACTGGCGGGGTGCCGGAACTGCCGGCCGCCTCCTGCGTCGAGTATACCATCAGCGCAAAATGGCAGTCAAACGTGCCCGGGCGAGCCGTTCGCCCACCCGCATGGATAGACGCCGCGAGGACCCGGCGGGTTCGCCCGCGCGAGCGCGCCCCGTCCGGGGGATTCCCTGAGAGAAATGTTCGGCGGGCTTCCCCGGCATCTCCAGCGGCCGGCTCCATTGCCCGCTCTGCGCCAGGCGTGCTAAAATCGGCCGGGGAACAATTTCAAGGAGGTTGCACAGCCCTTGCTCATACGGCAGAAGGAACTCAGGCGGAGGCGGAAACGCGCCCGGGACCGCTACAAAGAGCGGATGAAGCAGCAGCAACAGGCGGGCGGAGAGCGCAGGAGCGCCGCTCGCCCGTCCTCCCGCGCTCGAAGCGCCCAGTCCCGGCCAGGCGAATGACGCGCTGACCCGCTCCTCCGGAGCAGGACACGGTCCGCAGCGGAGGGAACGGGGCCCGGAAAGCTGAAAGATCACGAACAGGGCCGGTGGGAGGCATCCCGCCGGCCTTCCGCATCTGAAGACGCTGCGGTCCCCCCGGCTAGCCTTCGCCGCCCGACTCGGGCGCAGGGGGCGCAAAGAAGATCTCCCGGATCACCCGCCGCGCCGCGTGCTCGTCCACCCGAAGAGCCGAGCGCACGGGCGTGGCCGGAAGCACCCCCATCCGGATGTTCTCCGTGCCCACCGACCGGACAAAGCCCGCCAGGCAGAGGGCCTGCCCGGACGTGAGGTTGGTGCGGGTCTCCTCGGTGGCGATCGCCAGCAGCCTGGGAAGCTTCATCAGGCTGGAAGGACGGGCCAGCCGGGCCGCAAGGCTGTGCAGGAGCCGCTGCTGCCGGGCGATGCGCTCCTGATCGGTGTCGCCGCGCCCGTCGTTGGATTTCCGGTACCGGACCAGCCCGAGAGCCTGCTCCCCGTTCAGCCTCTGAAGCCCCGGTTTCAGGTGAATGTGGAGGTTCCCCCAGTTGTCGTCGTAGTTCAGCTCCTTGTCCACGTCCACCACCACGCCTCCCGCCTCGTCCACCAGACGGGCGAACACGCGGTAATCCACCAGCACGTAGGCGTCCGGTGCGACACCGGTCAGATCCTCCACCACGCGCGCCGCAAGCTCCGGACCGCCGTACTGATTGGCAGCGTTGATCCTGTGCCTGCCACGATAACCCGGTATGCGCACCAGCGTGTCCCGGGGGATGGAGAGCATCCCGATCCTGCGTTCGCGGAAGTCCACGTGCGCCAGCAGGATGGCATCCGTGCGTCCGCGGGTGTCCATCACCTGTCCGCGGCGGTCGCGGTCCTCGTCGCGCCCGAGCAGCAGGATGTTGACCGAATCCCTCCCGGGAAACGCCCGCGCCGGCGAGAGCTCGCCGATGATGGCGGCGCCGGCGGCCTCCCGGGCGGGCCTGCTGGAAACGAGCCAGTAGGCCACAGTGCCCGCGGAGACGGACAACAGCACGAACACCAGAAACAGAGCCCCCCTGAACATCAGCCCCAGGGGCGACGCGCGCCTGCGCCTGCGGCGCGGCGCGGCGGAAAGGTCGGCATAACGTCTTGACAAAGGCAGGACTCTCCCCTTCAGGTCGTGCGGCGCTTTGCGGCGGGGCCGGCGCGCCGGCACTCCTGTGCTTCGCGGTCTTCGAGGAAAGGCGCTCCGGGCGAGCCGGCTGATTATAGGACCATCCCGCCCGTCCAGTCAACAGTCCGGCAGGCCCCGGAGCGAGAGCTCCCCACGTGAGAAAGTTTTCAAAAAACCTGCAGTCTCTCCGGACAGCGGCCGAACATGTTTACCGAATACGGAACCGCCGGTGCCCGGGAGCCCGGGAGTTCCGGCATCGGCTGTTCTGACGGTCGCGCGCGGGGGCACCTCGAGGCTTCCCCCGGGAGATCACGAAGGAGCGACGCGATGAAGGTGGAGCACTCAGACAATCGTTTCCTGCAGGAAGCGGCCTCGCGAAGGCCCAATCGCCGCGCGGGGCGTCTGGAACAGTTCAGCATCAAACAGAGGCTGGTAGGCGGATTCCTTGTTATGGCGGTGCTGGCAGCGGCCGTGGGGGCCGTCGGACTCAGGTCGCTCGGCTCGACAAAGGTCTCGATGGAGGCCGCGCTCCTTTCCGAGCGGGACCGGGCCACGATGCTGCAGCGCGAGATTGACCACATCCTGTGGGTCCGCAAATGCGGACAGTTCCAGCGGGACGCATCCATCACCCGCCTGGATGTGGAGAAGGATCCGCGAAAGTGCAAGTTCGGGCAGTGGTTCTACAGCGACGAGCGCAAAGAGCTCGAGAAACGCAATCCGGAGGCGGCGGCCATCCTTGCCAAATTCGAGGAGCCGCACCGGAAGCTGCACGAATCGGCCCACGAGCTGGAGGCGCTGCTGGCAAGAGGCGCCTCCCACAGGGGAGAGGCCCTCAAATTCTACGGGACCGTCATGAACGGTCATCTGAAGGACATCCAGGCCCTCTTCGACGAGCTGGTCCCCGTCCTCGAGAAGGCCACTGAGGAGGCGCAGGCCTCGGCGGAGGCGACGGCCGCCGGCTCAAGAAGAGGGACGATCGCGGGCATGCTCGCTGCGGCGGCGCTGGCGGTCTTGCTGGGAGTCTCATTGGCCGGCAGCGTGATCAGGCCGGTCAGCAACCTGCTCGAAGCGGCCGGGTCGGTGAGTCAGGGCGACCTCACCGTGGAAATCAACTCGTCAGCGAAGGACGAGATCGGCACCCTGACCCGGGCGTTCCGGCAGATGGTGCTCAATCTTCGGGAGATCTGCTGCGCCTTGAACTCCGGGGCGCAGCGGGTGGCGGCCTCCGCGGAGGAGCTGACAGCCACGGCGCAGGCGGCCGGGCAGTCGGCCCAGCAGATCGCGCAGACCATCGAGGACGTGGCCCGCGGCTCCTCCGAGCAGTCCACCCAGGTGGCCGCCGCGGTGGAAGATATCCGCAATCTGGCCGCAAGCCTGGAGGAGCTTTCGGAGACCGCGCGCCAGCAGGCTTCCATTGTGGAGTCCGCCGTGCTCTCCGTCAAGGATATCACCCAGGGCATCGCCGCCGCCGCCAGCGGGGCGGAGTCGGCCGCGGCCAGCACCACGGAAGTCTCCCAGGCGGCCCGCGCCGGCAGGGAGAGCGTGGAGCGCACCATCAGCGGGATGGAGCGGATCCGCGAGACCACCGAGCAGGTGGCAAGGGCCATCCGTCAGCTGGGCGAATCTTCCAGCCAGATCGGCACGATCGTTCAGGCCATCGACGACATCGCCGAGCAGACCAACCTGCTGGCCCTCAACGCCGCCATCGAGGCGGCAAGGGCCGGAGAGCACGGCAAGGGCTTTGCCGTGG
>Ga0209017_10000016_pt1 | contig 150152 bp, 112 predicted proteins | sample YNPBryunderm2012_FD_185812 | JGI IMG/M metagenome (GOLD analysis project Ga0209017, IMG submission 185812) | Anoxygenic and chlorotrophic microbial mat microbial communities from Yellowstone National Park, USA - YNP Bryant MS undermat 2012... ... | reverse complement strand
CTCTCCAAAAGTCATGGTGCCTAACGAGGTTTCGAAAGGTAAATGATCGAGGATGATCGCGCAGAAGTCGTCATCCTCCGCGGCCAATGCCTTGAGAGCCCGGTGATGTAGTTGGATGAACTGCCTCAGTTTCTCCGGTTTCTGTTCGGCAAGTTGGACAAGATAGCTACGGAGGCAATTGCCGATGAAGTTCCGGACCGCTGCCAACTGATCGTTTTCGACAAAAGACTCTCGGGAAGCCGTGGGGCGTAAGGTAGTGGTGTTCAGGATCACGCGCACGAAAAACGCCCATTCCGGCAGAAGGTTGTCGGCGGTTTCGGAGAGAAACATGTTTTTCAAGTAGATGCGGTGCCCTTTGTGCCGGGCCGATTGAGGGGGTGTGAAGGGGAGAATATAGGCGACCCCGTCCACACCCTCCGCCTCGGAAGACAGAGGCACAGCGTCCAGGAACGAGACCCCGAACACTTCACGGCCATAGGCAAGCAAAGCCCGCTGTTGCTGCGCCTCTGTGGCGTAGCGTTGGCGCCAAGGGGGTGGATCACCGTTGAGAATTTCCTGCAGCCGTCCGCTCTGAAAATGGAGAGGCACTGGTAGTAAACCGCCGTAGTGCTTGACCAGACGACGCACTTCCTCGGGTGTAAACCAGCGTTCCCTATCCGGACGTGCGGTCAGCCAGACCTGGGTTCCAGATGGCAAGTCCCGTTCCAGCTCCCGCACGGTATAGGTTCCATCGGCCCGCGCCCGCCACTCCACCGCCGCTGCGGAAGCATCCCGAGCCGACCGCGTCAAGACCACGATCTCTTCACTGACCACGAAACAGGACAAAATCCCTATGCCGAACTGACCGAGAAAATCGGCCGGCTGACTCCAGTGGTCCGCGGTCTTCGAGCTGCGGCCGATGGTGGCGAGAAAGTGATGCACTTCCTCGGCGGTCAAGCCGATGCCGTTGTCCCGAAGGCTCAAGGTAGGCGGCCGGCCTGAGCCGTGACCGTGACATTCGATGACTATCTCTCCCTTCAGCTCCGGTTCGTACTTCTGACGTGCCGTGATCGCATCGATTGCATTTTGTAGCAACTCGCGAAGATAGACCTCAGGTCCACTGTACAGGTGCTCGGATAGCAAGTCGATGATCCCGCGCAAATGCACCTGAAACTTATGTTGAGGCATTGCTCCTCCCGGAATTCTTACCGCTGGGGTCGAACTCGCCTCACAGGCTTGTTTTCCACATACGTAGGAATTTTTCGACTTCCCTATTGTACCCTGGTGTTATGATCTACGCCAATGTCCGCAGCTGGAACAGGAAACCGGTCGAGTTTGCACCGACATCATGTTTCGGACCACCTGTTCCTTTTCCGGGTGTTCCTCTTTTGCTGTGGAACAATCAGCGAATAATGGAATTATGCCGGCCTCATTGGGTACTCCGGATGCCATCCGAGCGTTTATCACCTAAGGAGGTGTGATCCACAGAGAGAGAAACTGGTCACCTGGCTCGGGAGGGAGGAATCATGGCTCTTCTGGGATTGGGAGAGTTGAAATGGCGTATGCTCCGCCGGGTGTTGCGTAAAAAGCGCTTCCGTTATGAGGATGCTCGCAACATGAGTCGCAACGATCAGCGGCATTTCCAGTGGCTTCTGGAGAATGGTTTTTTCGAGGATCTGGGTGAGGGGTGGTACCGCATCACTGAGAAAGGTCGGTCGGCCGCAGAACTGGGTCAGTACGAGGTACCTTAGCCAAAATTGGGAGTGGGATCGTGAAAAAGAGCTCCTCCAGACAGAGGATGAGGGGCTGCATCCGGGTTGAAGTTACTCCCGATCCCTTTTCCAGGAAGCGGGTAGGGAGGGGTGTTCTGAAGTAGCAGATGCCTTTTCCCGAAGGGTTCCCCGGTACCGAGTGTGAGTATGGACTTTTTTGATCCCAGTACCGGGTGTGACTGTAGATGTGCTTATTTGGGTATGACCTGTGGACTTATTTGATAAAGAGCATTTCGCGGTAGGTGGGCAAGGGCCAGAGTTCGTCGGCGACGAGCGTTTCGAGTTTATCCCCCCACTTGCGAAGCTCGGTCATCTTGGGCAAGACGGCATCACGAACATAGCGGGCATGGGCATAGGCGTCGCCTTCCGGATGATGGTGAACGGCTTTGTCCAAGGAAGCGATGGCAGCCTGGAAGTGGGAGATGGCCTCCGTCAGCTCACGCAGATGCTCGGCCTGCGCTGAAGGATCAATGCCAGCTGCTTTGACCGAAGAGACGGTTTGAGCCACGCGTCCTTGATACTCCAAGGCGGCCGGTAATATCATGGTGCGAGCCATCATCAGCATCATATTGGCTTCGATGGTGACTTCTTTGACGTATTTCTCGCTGAAAATGACGTAACGGCTCTGCAGCTCACGCTCGTTGAATACCTTATATTTGGTGAACAGTTCCACAGTATCTTTCCGAATGATCACCGGGATGGCATCCACGGTATTGCGAAGGTTGGGCAAGCCGCGACGCTCTGCTTCACGGTGCCATTCTTCGGAGTAATTGTCGCCATTGAAGAGAACTTTCTTTGATTCCTTGATGATTCCCGGCAGCAATTCCTGAATTGCCTTGTGCAGCGGTTTGCCCGCTTTGACGGCCGCTTCGAGGTGAGTCGCGATGTAGTCCAAAGACTCTGCGACGATCGTGTTGAGCACCGTATTGGGTCCGGCGATGCTGAAGGAGCTGCCCACCGCGCGGAACTCGAATTTGTTTCCTGTGAAGGCGAAGGGGGACGTCCGGTTGCGATCCCCAGCATCGCGGGGGAGTTTGGGGAGCACACTCACTCCGATTTCCATATAGCCGCCCTGACGGGTTCCTTTGAGGTCAGCCCGTTCGAGTTGATCCATGACATCCTGGAGCTGTTCGCCGAGGAACACAGAGATGATGGCCGGTGGCGCTTCGTTGGCTCCCAGACGGTGATCATTGCCGGCACTGGCGACCGAGACACGGAGTAGCTCCGGATACCGCGCCACAGCCCGGATCACCGCCACACAGAAGACGAGAAATTGGGCATTCTCATGGGGGCTATCGCCGGGGTTGAGAAGGTTTTCCCCGGTGTCGGTGGCCATCGACCAGTTGTTGTGCTTACCGGAACCGTTGATTCCGGCAAAAGGCTTTTCATGGAGCAGACACACCAGCCCATAGCGATCGGCCGTCTGTCGCAGAATGTCCATGACCAGTTGATTGTGGTCGCAGGCAAGGTTGGCGTCCTCATAGGTAACAGCGATTTCGTATTGACTCGGCGCCACTTCATTGTGTCGGGTCTTGACCGGAACGCCGAGGCGGAAAAGCTGAGCTTCGCAATCGGCCATGCAGGCCAGGACACGTTCCGGGATGGTACCGAAATATTGATCTTCGAGTTCCTGACCCTTGGGAGGTTTGGCACCGAAGAGGGTGCGGCCGCAGTTGACCAGGTCCGGACGGGCATAGAAGAAGTGCTTGTCGATCAGAAAATATTCCTGTTCGGGTCCCACGGTAGTGAAGACTTTCTGGGCTTCCGTGTTTCCGAAGAGTCGCAGGATTCGCAAGGCATGCGTGGAGAGGGCTTCCATCGAGCGAAGCAGCGGGGTCTTTTTGTCCAAGGCTTCTCCCGTGAAGGAGACGAAGACGGTGGGAATGACCAGAGTGGCTCCGTTGGGAGCTTCCCGAATGTAAGCCGGCGAGGTGGGATCCCAGGCGGTGTAGCCCCGCGCTTCGAACGTGGCGCGTAGTCCGCCGCTGGGGAAGCTGGAGGCATCCGGCTCGCCCTTGACTAGTTCCTTGCCGCTGAATTCCGCGATGGCACGCCCGGTACCTGTGGGGGTGAGAAAACTATCGTGCTTTTCTGCTGTCAAACCGGTCATCGGTTGGAAGAGGTGGGTGAAGTGAGTCGCCCCGTGCTCGATCGCCCAATCCTTCATTGCTGCCGCGATCGTGTCCGCCATGGAGGGATCCAGGGGCACACCCTGGCGAATGGTACGCTGAAGGGCTTTGAACACCGGCTTGGGCAGACGAGCCCGTTGTTCTTCCTCATTGAAAACCAGCTCGCCGAAGAGTTCTTTCAGGTGGGTGGTCCGGAAATCGATACGGTTGAGCTGATATCGGGCGTTGGCGATAGCCATGATCGCCTGCTGTCGCAAACTGGCCATGAATGGATCTCCCCTTCTACACGAGAGCAGCGGAAAGGAAACAGGGATGGGGCAATAAGCTACTATCCAACCCCCGCCGATGATGGGCTGCGGTTGGCCTAGTCGTGGAGAGGCTGTTGTGGTTATAAGAATGTTCGTATTCGCGGCAAGCGTGGTCCGGAAAAAAAGATGGATCGGGGCTGCGCTTGGGGCAAAACTCTTGCAGCAATAACCTGCAAGAAGGCTCTCAGTCCCATGAATCACTAAACCCGACCTGCCAGAGAATGGATAGCACCATGCGACGGATCGCCATTATCAATCAAAAAGGGGGCGTAGGTAAAACCACAACCACGGTCAATCTGGGAGCTGCCTTGGCTCGACAGGGACGGCGGGTGTGCGTGATCGACATGGATCCGCAAGCCCATGCGACGACCCACTTGGGTGTGGAACCGGACGGACAGCACCCTTCACTTTATCACGTGCTGGTCGGTCAGCAGCAGATCCAACAGGTGCGACGGACGATTGCCGAGAGATTGTGGCTGGTTCCTGCAGACCTCGACCTGGCCGCTGCCGAAGTGGAGTTGGCCGGCGTGGTCGGAAGGGAAGTTATTCTCCGTGAGGCGCTCCATAACGATGACACGCCGTTTGACTATCTGCTGATGGATTGTGGCCCCTCGTTGGGGGTGTTAACTCTCAATGCCCTGGCGGCTGCGGATGAGGTTCTTATACCCCTGCAACCGCACTTTTTAGCCTTGCACGGACTGTCGAAACTTCTGGAGACCACCGCTCTGGTGGCACGTCGCATCCACCCAGCCCTCAAGGTTACCGGTATCGTCATCTGCCTCTTCGATGCTTCCACCCGCCTGGCCCACGAAGTCGTTGCAGACCTCCAGGCATTTCTGGAGCGCTGCCGGGGACAGTCCCTGCCGTGGTCCTCTGCACGCGTTTTCGCCACCAAGATCCGGCGCAACATCAAGCTGGCCGAGTGCCCCAGCCACGGACAGACGATTTTCACCTATGCTCCGAAAAGCCCCGGTGCTGCCGATTATGCCGCCTTGGCTGAAGAGCTGGATCAGGGGGTTACCATCGCACCTGTTGTGATCGGCCCATCGACGGCGGCGGCCCTGGAAAAACCAGAGGTTCCAAGCATGGGAATAGAGCAATCGAGGACGCAGTCGATGCCGGACACCGGTGGGATCATTTGGGGGCCTGTCCGCCTTTCCGAAGCGGCAGAAATGGTTCCTCACGGGCAAATGAGTGCAGAGAGATCTGCCCTCCCAGCCGAAGATGCAGCAGCTGTATTCGGGTCGGAAGAAACAGGGCCGATGGTGTGACCATCCTCCCGTCGCCTTCATCCACCAGTTCCACCTGACGACGATGAAGAAACAGCGAGGTCCGATTCGTCACCCGCTTGGGAACTTTCTCCTCGCAATTGCATAGAAATGGGGAACTCTCACATCACCTATAATAGTGTCATGATCCGTGTACGCATTGCTAATCCCTACGGCTGGCCTCTGGATTATTCCCGTCTCAAGGAGACCGCGAAAGCCGTTTTGCAGGGCGAGAAGATAGCCGCGGCTGCTCTCACGCTGGCTTTCGTCACCGACGAGCATATCCACCGCCTCAATCGCCAATTCCTTCAGCATGATGAGCCAACGGACGTCCTGACTTTCCCTTATTCCTCCCCGTCCGCTTCGCGATTGGAGGGGGAAGTGGTGATCAGCTACGAGACGGCTCAAAGGGAAGCCCAGGAGCGGGGACACTCGGTGGATGCCGAATTGGCCTTGTATGTCATTCACGGTTGCCTCCATCTGTGCGGCTTCGACGATACTACTACCTCAGCAGCAGCTACGATGCGGAACCGAGAACGACATTATCTGCTCCTGCTCGGTTGGCCCGATATTACCCACTCGAACACTCCAGACTCGCCATGATTCCCCAGATACAGCCTCAAGAACTGAAGCGTTTGCTCGATGGCGGTGTGCCTGTAGTGCTTCTGGATGTACGGGAACCCCAGGAGTACGCCTATTGTCATCTGCCGGGGAGTATCCTGATCCCATTGGGAGAGTTGCCCGCCCGGTGGGAGGAACTGAATGTCGGAGAGGAAATGGTGGTGGTGTATTGTCATCACGGCATTCGGAGTCTTAGTGGGGCTGCCATCCTGCTCCAGAAGGGTTTCCCCAATGTCGCTTCTTTGGCCGGCGGCATTGACCGTTGGGCAGTCCAGGTTGATCCCACCATGCCGCGGTATTGAAGCGAGAATCCCCGCAGCACCTGCACGGTGGAGCTGGGGAATGGGTACAGCATCCTTTTCTTCACTGAGGACCTTACACCTAGTTTTTAGCGTACCCAGTGTATCTTGTCCTTTAGCGTACGCCGTGCATCCACCGCTTGATGGTGGGTGATAGAGCCAGCAATATCCCCGCCGCAATCAGGGCGAATATGCCGACCATGTTGAACACCTCGAGAGATTTCTCGAGGCTTTCCACCCGACTGGAGCCCTCCGGAACAACCGTCAAGCGGGAAATCCATTTACCAGCCTGATGGGCAATGGCGGAGGAAAGGAACCAGAAGCCCATGCACAAACCCGCAATGCGGGTAGGCGCCAGTTTGGTCACGAGAGACAATCCCACAGGTGAAAGAGCCAATTCTCCCAAGGTGTGCAACAGGTACATGAGGATGAGAAACAGAGCCGGTACCAGAGCATCGACCGCAGCGGCTTTCCCGAGGTTGAGTATGAGGAACCCCGCGCCTAGCAGAGCCAAACCAATAGCAAATTTTATCGGTGCGGCCGGCTCCCAACCCCGTTGAGCCAGCCAGACCCACATAACCGAGAAAAATGGAGCAAAGATCATAATAAACAACGGATTGACCGCTTGGAAATTGCTCGTCGTCAATTGAATGCCCCACCCCAAGTTTTTGTTCACATTCTGCTGGGTGAAAATGTTGATTGCACTCCCTGCCAGCTCGAAGAAGCTCCAGAAGACGGTGGTGAAGAACAGCAGCAAAATGATCACCCACATCCGTTGCCGCTCCACCAGATCGTACTCCAGGGACAGTTTGATCATGTACGCAATGGACACCAGGCCGAGGGCCAGCAACATCATGTCCATCATTTCATTGCGGTAAATCAACAGCATAGCCAAGGGAATGGCCGCGAAGGTGCCTAGATAGACGACAGCACTACTAGTCTGATACGAGGGTTGAACGGGTCCGACACCGACGTTGGAGCCGTTCTGCGCTCCGCTGAGCGAGGCTTCTTGGGTGTCTGTCGCTGAAGCTGCACCGGAGGTCGTGACAGAACCCGGGGGTTCGGCATGGGGACCCAAATATCCACGAGCTGCGGTGTACCAGAAGATGATCAATCCCAGGCACATGCCCAAGCCAGCGGTCATAAAACCGTAACTCCAGCCTTCGATCTCCCCGATCGTACCGCACGTCAGGGGCGTCAAGAAGGCTCCGATATTGATTCCCATGTAAAAAATGGTGAAGGCGCTATCCCGTCGTGGATCTCCCTGCTCATAGTAACGGCCAATGAGACTGGAGATGTTCGGTTTGAAAAAGCCATTGCCCAGGACAAGTAATGCCAATCCCAAGTACATCAACCAAAGATTGCCGCTCCCATCGGTCGGGGTCGCCAGAACCGGGGTGCCGGTCAGGGCGGGCAGAGCGTGCACATCTACCTGGGGGATTTGCTGGTTTCCCGCACTCAAAGCCAGGGTGAATTGACCGCAAGCCATAAGGACTGCACCCCAGAAAATGGCTTTGCGAAAGCCTAAAATGCGATCGGCAAGAATGCCGCCGGCTAGTGGTGTCAGGTAAACCAAGGCCCCATACGCTGCATAAATGCCGTAGGCTGAATCTTTCGGAATGTTGAAGCCGCCCGTGATTGCCAAAGATGTCAGGTAAAGAATCAATAAGGCACGCATCCCGTAATAACTGAAACGCTCCCACAGCTCGACCATGAAGAGTAGAAACAATACCTTCGGATGCACCTTACGATTGGCGAGAATCACCAAGGCGACCCAAATACCGACGAGGGTCCATGCCGCCAGCATTATCAGGTACTCGTCCCGCATAACCAACTCCTTGCTGTCTGAGGTCTGGACCTTAAGATTGATTACCAAGAGTGGAAAAAATCCTACCGCAGAAAGGCTCGGCCGGGTAGCGAAAAATTGCTCAATCCTTCCCCTAAGTGTCGTTCTTGCAGCAAAACCTCGCCGTTGCCCTGACTTTTCACCCCGCTTCTCGTCTTGTTCCTTTATCATTGCCTCAAACAGGTCGGACGACGTTTTTTCCTCAGGTGGGTTGCCTGGAGCAGCAGGGCTGTTACCATCGACTGGAACACAACGGGTTGTCACCACGGAGAAGAAGGACAGCCCGGACAGTTGGGGTGACGGATGCGAACGAACCTGTGCTTCCCTGAGAGGAGTCAGAGTATGCGACGATCCGATCGAGATTGGACGCGGCGGGAGTTTCTTGTGATGTCAGGAGTTGGTATGACAACGGCAGGGGTAGCCTTGCCGACCTGGGCAGAACAGCCCCAGTCCAGACCGATAGCACCCGCCAAGGAGAAAGCCATGATCCCCATTGTGGATACCCATCAGCATCTCTGGGACCTGAGTAAGTTCCGCCTGGCCTGGCTGGATCCGAATACTGAGGCGGGGAAAATCCTGGGCCACAATTTCACCCCGAAAGAATACGAGGAAGCCACGCGGGGGTTGAATGTGGTGAAAGCGGTATATATGGAGGTCGATGTGGTGCCGGAGCAACAACAAGCGGAAGCGGATTATATTGTGGCTTTGTGCGAAAGTGGCAAAACTCCGACGTGTGCGGCGGTAGTCTCCGGACGTCCCGCCTCCGACAACTTCGCCACGTACGTGCGTCAGTTCAAGGATCACAAATATGTCAAGGGTTTACGCCAGGTGTTGCATGTCAAGGACACCCCAGCGGGGTATTGCTTGCAACCTGCTTTTATCCGTGGCATTCGACTTCTCGGAGAATTGGGTTTGAGTTTCGATCTCTGCATTCGCCCCGCGGAACTGCCAGACTTTGTCAAGCTGATTGATCAGTGCCCTCAGACTCGTTTCATCCTGGATCACTGCGGGAACGCCGACTTGAAGCATACCCGCGAGCAACGGGAGCAGTGGAAGAAGGATATGGCGGAGATCGCCAGGCGAAAGAACATTGTCTGCAAGGTCAGCGGCTTTCTCGCCTCGGCCCCGAAGCGGGGAGAATGGAAACTGGAGGATGTGGCGGACATCGTCCATCACACCCTCGACGTATTCGGGCCGGACCGTGTCATGTTCGGCGGAGATTGGCCCGTGTGTCTGCTCGGCGTGGAGAAATACGCCGACTGGGTCAACGCCCTCAAGGAAGTTATCCGGGACCGACCCGAGCAGGTGCAGCGGAAGCTCTTCCATGACAACGCGGTGAAGTTCTACGGGCTGTCGACATAAGGATCAGGGTTTGACAACCTCATGGCCTGTTGCGGGCGAACCTTATACCTGCAGCAGACGACGTCTCCCGCGAGTTCGTCTGCAGGGAAATGTTCGCCGGTATCCCCTCCCAACCAACTCCAGTGCAGGAGGATCAGGGAAGGGAGTTTTACCTCTAAGTCCGTCAGGTTGGGTCAGGATATTGATACAAATCGTTGACGGAAGTCTCATTCCATTGCAGCGGGGCGGGGCTTTTCCCGGACGTTGTATTCAAGCTTCCAACGATGGGAGCCATCGCGGGAGTAAAGCCACAGTTCGAGTTGGCCCACCGGTGTCACATGACTGTGGAGATGCACAGGAACGATCTGCCCAGCGGCGGCGGCACCCTGGGGATCGAGGGTGGCACGGATGGGGGTCAGTTCCTCGATTTGACCTTCCCAATCTTCGACCAGAGTGCCGGGGGCATCATCCCGACGGGTAGTGGAACCGAGGAAGCGAAATTGAGCTTCGGTACCCACGCGCAGGCCTACTTCGTAACCCGGTATGTCAGCCTGGCTTCCTTCTTCCATACCAAACGGGGCGACACAGAGAGCTTTGATGGGGGGAGAAAAGCCGGGTACAGCGGGAAGATTGGCGGCAACCCCGATGTAGTAGGCCCGTGCAGTACCGCCGCGGATGCGAACTCCTCGGCCACGACGGACCAGGCCGTAGTAAGCCGCTCCCCGAGCGACCGCCAGATCGAAATCGGCACCGGGGAGTTCTCGGGGAGGCTCAATCCCTTCCTGTTCACTCCAACGGCTGAGTACCTCCCGCAGACGTTGACGCAGTAGCTCTGCTTTGAAAACCCCGCCGTTGAAGAGCAAAGCCGTAGGCAGGAGCCGACCCAGCCTCTTGTGCCCTTGGCCTTCTCGATGCTCACGCGGGGCCAGCGCCTCGCCGTGACGGTGCAAGAATTCGGCCAAATGGCGCGTAATGGCAGGGTCCGCGGCATAAGGCAGCCCCAGTTCTTCCAAGCCCACAGCACCTCCTGTTTGTGTCCTGGCATCGCTTGGACACAAGGGAAAGAAACCGTCGAGAATCACCTGTTCCACTAGAGAACGCGGCAATTCATAGGTGATGGTACCTCCCACGACAGCTCGTCCCTTACCAAGCAAGGTAACGGGAGCACTGCTCGACTGCGGGGAGGTCAGGAGCGTCTCTTTGGCAGCCCGGCAGGCGTGGATCAATTGAGTCAGTTGAACGGCATCCAATCTCAAGCCGCGTTCTCTTTGCAGGTGTTGGGCGACGTGATAAGCTAGGGTCAGGTCCATATTGTCGCCACCGAGCAGGAGATGCTCTCCGACTGCCAGGCGGGTCAGGACCAGGGAGCCATTTTCCTCACCGACTTGAATGAGGGTAAAGTCCGTGGTGCCACCGCCGACGTCTGCAATGAGGACCAGGTCGCCCACCTGCACCAATTCACGCCAGCTGTCACCGCAGTGATCAATCCAGGCATAGAAAGCGGCCTGCGGTTCCTCCAGAAGGGTAAGGTGTTCGAGGCCGGCTGACCGTGCCGCTTCGATGGTCAGGTCCCGGGCAGCAGCGTCAAAGGAAGCCGGAACGGTCAGGATGACATCCTGAAATTCCAACCGGTGGTCCGGAACATCGCGGCCGATCGTGTAGTTCCAAACTTCGACCAGATGACGGAGATAGCGGATGCTGGCTTCGACCGGCGAAACTTTCCGCACGTTGTCGGGAGCACGCAAGGGCAGAAAGGCGGCCCGCCGATCCACCTGGGGGTGGCATAACCAGGATTTGGCCGAAGCCACCAGACGCGTCGGTACTTGCGTCCCGAATTGCCGGGCAAATTCACCCACGCAATAGTCCCGTTGCCTATCCCAGGGCAGCTGCAATGCCCCGGCAGGTTGCTCGCCGGCTGCGGGTAAATACAGGAAAGAAGGGAGCAAGAGCCGCTCGGCCACTTCCCCGGCTGCCACGACTTGAGGAATCGGCAAGACCTGGACACGGGGTGATCCGCCAACTCCTGTATCAACATACGCCAAAGCGCAATTCGTTGTTCCCAGATCGATTCCGACGACGAAACGTGAAGCCATGGCTGCCTCCTGTAAGATGACCCTGGGAGAGGAGTTGTGGGGAATCCTGTGCATGGTTTTGTGCATGAAGGAATCCCCTCGGCCCATCTCCTCGGGTCCGACAACCGGTAAGCTGAGACCTGTTTGTGCCGGTTGCTCCCTAGGGGGTGAGAGTTTGCAACGTCGGTTTGTTGAGAATTGTACGCCTGCGATGGAACACCGATAGCCGAATTGGATGAAATCAAATAGCTTGGTGACAAGGACCAGAAGATGCTTTTCGTTGAGAAGCCATGACCACCATCTCTGCTGCTGGAACTTCCACGTTATCGCTCGCTCGTCTGACGGGCGTAGGTATGATCGTCTTTGTGGCCAATGCCGCCTTGCTTGTGTTGCAACTTTCTGCGAGCCGACTTTTAGCACCCTTCGTGGGTTCCAGTCTGGAAACGTGGACGTCGATTATCGGGGTATTTCTCGCGGGTATTGCCTTAGGGAACGGCTGGGGTGGCCGATTGGCGGACCGTTTCCCCCAGCCACGGACCCTGATGCTGGTTCTGCTCATCAGTGCACTGACAGCCGCCTGGATGGCGGTGTTCCCCATGCTGCTGCAACTGAGCGGTCTCTACAAGGCGGTCCCGCTAGGCCCCCGGATACCGATCCTCGCCGTGTTACTATGTCTGCCGGCAGGATTTACCCTCAGTTTGCTGACACCGTTAGCCATCAAGCTGGGCTTGCCCGACGTTTCCAAAACAGGGCGAGTTGCCGGCCTCATCTTTGCCCTGAGCACCCTCGGTTGCCTGTTGGGGAATTATCTGACTGGCTTTTACCTGATGCGGTGGTTCACGATTAACACGCTCGTGTTGATGTCGGCAGTGTCCGTGTTGATTCTCGCGGGGTGGGTCAGCCTGGCTATGCGAGGAAATCCCGCGACTCGGGAGACCATAAGTACTCATCCATCATCCGGTGCAGCTTTTGCGGCGGGTGTGGACGATCATCAGACTGAAGCGGTCCCACAGTACGCAGCGGAAAGTGTCAACTCTTCAATCTCCTCATACCTGATCCGCGATATCCGCCTAGCATATCTGATCGTATTTATAGCAAGTTTTTGCGGTATGACCCTGGAGTTGACGGCCTCACGAGTATTGGCACTGGAACTGGGTGTGTCTCTGTTTACCTGGACCGGGATTATCGGTGTGATGCTGGCGGGAACGGCTCTGGGAAATCTCTGTGGCGGACTCCTGGCAGACTTCATGAACAAACCGAACCGGTTACGCAACCCCCGCTTCGCTTTGGCAGCTACCTTGATAGCTGGCGGAGCTGGTACCGTGGTGTTGTTTGTGATACGGTTCTTGGTGAATGAGTTTGGTCCATTTGCGGATTGGGAGCCGATGTATCAAGTTTTAGGCTGGACGTTCAGTCTGTTCTTCCTGCCGATGTTTATCTTGGGTATGGTGTCGCCCCAAGTGATCCGCCTGGCCATGCCCGACGTGACGCGAGCGGGCCGAGTTGCAGGTCGCATCTACGCCTGGAGCACAGGTGGAGCGATTGTCGGTACCTTTGCCACCGGGTATGTGCTGCTCTCTCAGTTGGGAGCTACAGCCACGCTCCTGGGTGTAGCCGCTACCCTGACCCTGACCAGTCTTCTGATCACGCGGATCTGGGAAAATAGCGTGCTTCTTTACTTGGCCAGCCTGGTCATCGGCGGTGTGACCGGAGGGGTCATCCTGAACTATCGCGGAGATAGCGATCCCTTCCTGATTGTCAAGAAGGAATCGAACTATTACACCATCCGCGTAACGGTGGATCGCACCTATTACGTCGACGAAGATGGAAACCGCTACTACCGACCCACAGGATTTTTGAATTTGTCCCTGGACATGCTCCTGCACTCGAGTGTGGACCCTGCCCATCCGGAAATACTGCATTACACTCATGAGTATGTTCAGATGGAGTTTGTTCAGGCGGCTCGGCTTCGCACACCCGAGCCCCATGTCCTGGTGATCGGTGGCGGAGGTTACACCTTCCCGCGGTATGTTATGGAAGTTATGCCGGAGGCCCGGATGGATGTGGTGGAGATCGACCCAATCGTCACCCAAGTGGCCCGCGAATATCTCGGTCTGAAAGACTATCCCAACATGCAGATCTACCACATGGATGGCCGGCAATACGTGGCCGAAAAAGCGGCGCCGGCAAGCTATGATGTCATCGTGCAGGATGCTGTCAACGATCTGTCCGTACCAGCGCATTTATTAACCCAAGAGTACAATGAAGCTGTCCACGCTGCCCTCAAGCCCCATGGGGTCTATCTTCTCACGGTGATCGATGCTGTGGAGTATGGGCAATTGTGGCGTGCTGCGATGCACACACTCCGCCGGACGTTTCGCCATGTCGAATTGCTGGGAGCTGATGAGATCAATATTCAGGATCGACAGGTGTTTGTCATCTATGCTTCAGACAAGCCGTTCGATCTACGAGAAATCCAAGAAGGTGTCGCAAACTATCAGCAACGTCATCTGTTGCCCTTATTCGAGAGAGCCCGTCCAGCTATGATCACGGCTATGCTTGGCGGAGGGGCTGCGACAGCGACAGCCTTGTGGACTCCGATGCCGATGCTGGCGATCACCAGCGAGCGGTTGTCTGTTGTTCCCACACGAATCCGGACCGTTCGGGCCGACCCTGAGATGATTCGTCCTTACCTGGAGATGGAGCCGATCATCGTTCTGACCGATCAATTCGCGCCGGTGGACAATCTCATGGCTGATGTTTACCGCTACCGTTCACGCCGACGCCCCTGAGATGCTCCGCCACCTGATCCGGTCTGCATTCCCCGAACGTGCCTGCTTGGACGGGGTCTTACCTTATCCAGTATCCTGTCCCCCGAGCCAGCCGTTGGCCTTCGTATCCAGCTTGGTGATTGCTCAGGGTCCGTTGACATCGCCCGTGAGGCAGCTTATAGATGCATCGGTTGGGGGAACCTGCTTTGCGATATGTACTGGATCTTCTCGGAAACACATGCCACCGGCACTATCAGCCAGGAAGTGCCAGCGGTGGCCAGATAGTAGGACTGGGAGTCTCTAGAAGATTGCGGAAACGGTTGAATACCGGGACCAAAGGAAGGGAAAGCACCCGGAGGGGAGAAGGATGAGCTTGACCGCTTAGCTGAGGGTGGTGTTTGAACAGGATGCCCGGAGGGGACGATATCATGACAGTTTCGGGCAAGAGCGGTGGTTGGGTGATCCCTGCGGAATGTGTCCGGATGATCCCAGAACCAGTCCGTGTGGGACCACCGCCACCAGAGGGTGCAGGGGCAGAACCGACTATCGTAGTACACCGCGAAAATGATATGGTGCGTGCGGTGGATATTACTTGCGTGTGTGGTCGAACGTATCGCATCTGGTGTGATGCAGAATCCCCACACATGACGTCGGGTTATCAGCCATCCTCGTCAACATGAGTGTCATCAGGTAAAGTCCGCAAGTGATGGATAGGATAGCAGAATTGATGAAAGGGGATCGTAGAGCGAGTTTGAGGAACAAACAGGATCAGGCTTGTTGTTGTGGTTGGATTATCGTGTCCAGGCATTAGGACGTCCCCTGGGAAGGCTGACTTTTACCGTGGATTCCAGGTAAACTCATTCAGGATGATGACCTGTGGGCGAACAGGGGGACGTAGGATGCGGGCGTGTGTCCGAGAGTTCGAGGCAGACAGATCAAGGAGTGCTGGGGTGCATCGAACGCTTAGGACCTGGTGGATTTTCTGGGTTCTGATGATGGGATGGATCGCAGGTTGTCGCCTGCCTCCGCGGGGGGAGCAACTGGATATGCCCGTACCTCTGCCGTATGAGAAGGCAGCGGGCAAATTTTACCAGCGTGGCGTCGATAATAACGGAGGGAGCATAGTCGCCCAAGCCGGTCTGTCGTCACGGGGAACAACCTCTCCGGAGGTGATAGCAGCCGGTGGGCCTTAATCGCCTTGTTCGTGTTGTCGATGGCTTGTTTCAAACCGGCGATTTGAGCACGTTGCTTTTCGGAGATAACAAGAGCCGCAGGCCCGTCTGCTCCCCGATTGACTTTCAGACCCGTCGAAAGCCGCTCCAGAGATCGGGACAAGTTCGCGTTGGTGGCCAACAGATTGTGTTGGGCAGTGAGTGAGGAAACGTTGTTGTTAAGAACCAGACCCATAGTGAGCACCTCATGCTGTGACCATCGGGACTTTCCGGAACGGCACGCCCGTTCCGTCTGAAGAGGTTATCGAAGTCCAGCCTGACTTTTTGCTGTCCCGATGCCGGTTTTTGCGGATGATTGCCTGAATAGTTCGAAGGATGTCCGCTGTGCATATCGAATCAACTGGCTTCCTCCCTGAACCCTTGATGCGTGACAACGCAAGGAGGATCCGGAAATAGGGAAGTGACATCATAGTGCCACAATAAGACGATAGGTCGTTTCGATGACTCAGGAAGGTGTTGGGGCGGGGGTGTGTTGGAGCAGAGCGTGCGCCGTTTCGGCTGCAGCTTGGGGAGATTCCAGTTCTCCCTGCGCGAGACGTTCTGCAATGGCCTCGATAACTTCGGCGCGAATATCCGGAAGTTGTTGCAATGCTAGCAGAAGTTGCGAAAACTGCTGGCTGTACGATACCTGGCCACTCGGCACCGGCGTGGGGACCTCTCCAATAGGATCGATGCCGCTCATGCGGGGGGGTGAGGTTGTTTCCGGCTGCTTGCGCATTACATAGGGATGAGAGCCGGAGGGTTGAATCTGCATAGCTTCACACTCCGTTTCGCCGATGGTGAGGAACTTTACATCCGCTAAAAAGATTATCGCCATTTCCACCAGTTTTTTTGCTCTATTTTTCTGCATAGGAGCTTTTTTACCGAAATGCACTGCATCCTAGAGGTGGGGGCTATCGCGGCGGGTGGATCTCAAGCACGCCGACGATCATATAACCGTGCTCCCCCCAAGTTGCTGTATGTGGCAGTAGATGATGCCGTGGAGGTAGTTGTGGAAGAAACACAAGGTGATAGCACCGGAACAGGAATACGAAACGACGCTGTTCGGGGGAAACATCGTCTAGGGATGTGGTTATGCTGTTCTTTGATTGGAATGTGCCTGGCGGTAGGGTGCGGTGTTGGTTGGTGGTGGAAAACGCATGCGGAAACACAAGGGCTGGCAGACTTTTCTCCCGAGTCTCCTACGGTGTCCCCAGCAGGAGATAGTGGGTTGGGGGAGGAGACACAGTCCTTGGCAGCTGGGTTGACGTCTTCAGAAAATGAGTCGAAGGGTCAGTCGGGCGAAACGGTTTCTAGGGGTATTCAGACGACGTTGGGAAAGGGCGGTGAGGGTGAAGAGACGTGGGATGTACTACTGGCTCTAGGGGAATTTGAAGAGGTGCTTCGTTGCCTGGGCACGGCTGAGAAGAAAAATCCCGAGCAAGACTGGCGCAAGGCACTAGCTCTGGAAGGGTTGGGGAGATGGGAGGAAGCGGAGACAATATACGACTGGTGGGAAGGGAAAGTGGCAGGCGACCTCCAGAACTGGATGAGGCTTGGGAAGGTACGCTGCAGGATGGCCCAAGGAGATTGGGTGGAAGCACGACGGTGGCGCGCACGTGTGTTGCTGCATTCTGGGGGAAGAGATCGGCGATGTTTTCAGGAGTGTCTAGTACTACACGCCCAGGAGGTGTATCAGCGTCGGGGACGCCCTCCTTCCTGGGATCCCCTCCTCGATGGGCAGCAGTGGGCCTACCCAGCATTTCGCCCGGCACACGAGCGGCTTTGTGAGTGGTATTTGCACCCTTCACATCCCTCAGTCCAGTCTGATGGATTCGACAATTGGCCTTGGGGATTCGTACGTGTGGAGGGGTCGATCCGTGAGGAGGCGGTAGAACCGCTATTGACAGCCCGTTGGGCCGAGGCGACAGTCGGGGTGCAACTGCGCCGCCTGTGCACTGTTTTGGGATGGGAGTTAGCCGGTGATAGCGACGCTTTGGCCCGTTTGGAAACAGTGAGGACGGCGGTGGAGGTAAATGTGACTCCACTAGGTGAAATTCTCTCGGCTCTTGCGGATATTGCTGGTGTTCATTGGCGACGAGAGGGGTGGAAATGCCTCGTGCAAGTACAGGAGACAGGAGGTGACGTGAACGTTTTCTGGCGGGCCTGGGCATGGGGTGGTGGGCATCCCTGGAGCGAAGCTGTCGGTCTGCTTCTGGCCAACGAATGCGGGAATTTTTCCGAAGGGGAATGGTCGCGAAAGCTTTATCGTCAGGTGCTGGAAATTGGTTCGCCAGAGTCGCAGCGACAGGCATTGTACAATTGGGCTCTGCTGGAGTGGCGACAGGGACGCTATGCCGCAGCACGAGCCAGGTGGTACGATCTGCTCGATAGTGCGCCGGGGACCGGCTGGACACCGCGGGCACAGTGGTGGTTAGGCCGAGTCGCTCTGGAGAGTGGAGACTTGACGAGAGCGGAACATCATTGGCAATCAGTACTCAGAAGTCAGCATGGGGACTGGTCGGCACCGGCGGTGCTGGGGCTATCGCTCGTGTACCTGCTACGAGAGGATGTGCCCCAGTTGCAACGGCTCTTGCAGCAGCAACGACTGCCGGGGCGGGAACCATACATAGCCTGGGCGGACTTGCTCGAAGCCTGGTCGCATTATCACCGCCAGCCGACACCGGGTCGGGCGGAGGTGGTGGCGGTGGCTCTGGAACGAATCGCTGAAGCCTCTGTGTTCGGAGCGGCGGGACGTTATTGGGCAGGGCAGGTCTGGCGAACTATAGGCCGAGCGGAACGGATGATTCACTGCTATGAGAGCCAACCCCTCCTCGGCCGTAATCCGTGGATCATGCGGATGTGGAATGATGTCGCTGAGTACTATCATCAACGGGGATTGATCACTCAATCCCGCCAACGCGACCTGGCTCTCCTTGCTGTGGACCCCGACGGTTGGGGCCGATGGGCAGCTTTACGCTTAGCGGAGGCCGCCTGGCAGCAAGGACAGGTCGAGGAATGCATCCGACATGCCCAACGGTTGCGTCACGCGTCACCGGAATTGCAGCGAGCAGCTTTGCTGCTTCTGGGCCGAGCTTACGAGCGAGCCCGCCGTTATCGCTTAGCAGCCGAATGCTTCGCCGGACGCTGGCCGAACGAACAGTAGCACAAGTTCAGTTGTCTTCGACATAAAGCATTCGACCACAATTGAAGCATCGAAGAAAGGTGCCGTTGCGCAAATCCAGAATGCATTGTTCCGAGATTTGGGTGTGGCAGCCTTGACAATAACGGTTCTTGACTGCCGCGAAGGCATCAGGACCCATTGCCCGAACGAGCTTTTCGTAACGCTCACGTAAATCTTCCGGTATCTGATCCTCCCAGCGTTGGAGTTCCTGTTGACTCCACTGCAGGTCTTGTTGCAGGCGGGCATAACGTTCTTCCGCTTCACGTTGGAAGGCGACAAAGTCGCTCTGGACTTGACTCCAACGCTTTTCAACCTTAGGAGTGGCCGCCATTTTTTCTTCCAGTTCCATGATGGTGGTCAAAATGGCGTCTTCCAACATGCTCTTCTTTTCTTTGGCTTGAGCTATTTCTGATAGTTTGGCCTGGTACTCCTTGGCGGAGGTGATACTGAGGAGTTGCTCCTCGAGCCGTGCGAGGCGGGCTTCCGTTTGCTTGAGGGATCCTTCATCTTCCCGCTGCTTGAGCTTGAGGCGTTTGATCGTCTCGAAATGCTGTTCGTAGGCGTGACGCTCTTGCTCCAATTCCTCCTGGCGACTTCGGATCACTCGCGGTCCGCGATCGATTTCTTGTTGCAGATGGTAAATATGAGAGCGGAGTCGATGACATTCCCGAATGATATGGGTAACCAGAGGTGTCATAGCGAGAACCTCCTTTCCTGGCTTATTGTAGCGAATGAGGGAACCCATCGCGGCAGCGGGAAGGTGGCGGGATCAAAGCTGCGGTCGGGTTCCGGTGGTTGACTGGACCGGGGGGTTCTGTACCAGATGTTGACCGGGGCAGGGCAGCGGAGGAGAGCCGACTTAGCAACAGATAGGGGAGGATGATAATCGAGGCATAACCGACATTGAGGTGCCAGGGGAGTCAGGTGGAGTGTTGCCGATAGGTGTCGAGGAAGCCTTCCAGTTGTCGGCTGCGGACGGGATGCTGGAGTTTACGCACAGCCTTGGCTTCAATTTGACGCACACGTTCCCGGGTGACTTTGAAGATACGTCCGACTTCTTCCAGCGTATAGGAGTAGCCATCGCCTAGCCCATAGCGGAGTTTGATGATTTCCCGTTCCCGGTAGGTGAGAGTCTTGAGCACCCCTTCGATCTTGTCGCGGAGCATTTCATGAGCAGCGGCGTTGAGCGGTGATTCCGCGGTTTCGTCCTGAATGAATTCGCCGAAGGTAGTCTCGTCGGAGTCTCCTACCGGGCGATCCAGGCTGACGGGAGGCCGACTGATGCGGAGCACGCGTTTGCATTCATCATAGGGTATGTTGGCAGCCTCTGCTAATTCGTGGATGGTTGGCTCCCGTCCCAGCTCTTGTACAAGACGCTTGTTGATATTCCGCAGACGGGTCATGGTTTCGATCATGTGCACGGGAATGCGGATGGTCCGGGCCTGATCGGCAATAGCACGGGTGATCGCTTGGCGGATCCACCAGGTGGCATACGTGCTGAATTTGTAACCGCGGCGGTGTTCGTACTTATCGACGGCCCGCATCAGGCCGGTATTTCCCTCCTGGATCAGGTCCAGGAAGGACAACCCGCGGTTGCGATATTTCTTGGCGATCGAGACCACGAGGCGGAGATTCCCTCCCGAGAGATCACGCTTGGCTTGCTCGTATTCCGCGAAGCGTTTGCGAATGATGGCGATGCGTTGACGCAAACTGGCCGGTTCCTCCAGGGTCATCAGCATCAGGTCGTAGAGTTCCCGTTCGGCGTTGGCGCGGTCTTCGCGTGTGGCACGATTGTGTCCCAGAGCCGCGATTTTGGCTTCCAGTTCATCCATGCGTTGACTGATCTGTTCCAGCTTTTTCATCAGGGGTTGGACCTTTTGCGTGCGGATGGACAATTCCTCCACCAACGTGGCGGTTTTGCGGCGGCGTCGGCGGAGACGTTCCCGCAGGCGTTCCTTCTCTTCAGGGGAAGTGCGTTCGTCGATCAGTCGGCAGAAGTCCTCATAATTGGCTTCCATGAGCGGTTCGAGGGTGCGGAGATTGTGAGGCATGCGGGCTAGGATTTTGTCCTTCTCCAGGTTTTCGGTCTGAGAGATTTTGATGGTGCGGTCGAAGGGAAGTTCACCGCGATGCACACGTTTGAGCGTCTCAACCACCTGGCGGAGAGCGTAGTCGCATTCGAGAACCTTGCGGCGGAATCGCCGACGGGTCAGTTCGATCCGCATGGCCAGTTGGACTTCCTGTTTGCGGTCCAACAGTTTGATCTGCCCCATTTGGGTCAAGTACATCCGCACAGGGTCATCGACGTGGCGTCCATCGCCGTCGGCGTCTTCCAAGAGTACATCGCTGTCGGTGAGGAGGTCGTCTGAGGTGGCATCTGCGCCTTCAGCAGGAGGTTCCTCGTCATCCGCATCGATGACACTAATGCCATGCTTGTCGAGTAGTTCCAAGATGTCCTGGAGGCGGTCCGGATCGGCTAGCCCCTCCGGCAAAGCGGCATTGAGGTCATCGTAGGTGAGCGAGCCTGTTTGTTTGCCCTTGGCGATGAGATTTTTCAGGATACGGTCGTCGGTGCCGTCCATCCACGTGCCTCCCAAAAACTCCAAGGTTGGAAGTCTTTGATACCTCGTTGGCGAGTCGAGTTCTCCGTTTGGGAAGTCAGAGGCCGGGTGGGCTATGGACTTCCCTGTGGGTTTGTTGTAAGCGGCGCAGCAGAGCGACGGCCTGCTCCGCATCGGCGGCGGCCAATTGTTCCTTGAGGGCCTGGCGTTCGGCTGCCTGGTGCAGTTCGCGGAGGCGTTGTAAAACCCGCTGCAACCACTGAGCACGCTCCTGCATGTATTGCCCTACTTGATGCAATCGACACGCATCATCATAGAGATCCGGTCGGTCGAACAGGCGTTCGCGCAGAGCATCCAAGTCCGCAATCCCGCCGCTGTGGTAGATCCCATACAACTCGCTGAGAATCCGGCGCAGACGGGGATGACGCATGGCTTCTGCTGGCCAGACTGCACACGCCTGAGGAATCAGTGCAGGGTCCGCCAGAAGGATTTCCACGAGTTGTTTCTCAGCAATGACTTGGGGATCTACTCGTGTGCTCGACGCAGCCGTTGAAGTTGCAGGTTCCCCCGAGGCCGTTGGGGTGGCCCTTTCGCGGCGTTTGCGGATTTCCTCCAGCCGAGCCCAGACAGTTTCACTGCGAAGTCGTAAGCGGTGGGCCAGGCGGTTGATCATCAGTTCCTTCTTGACGCGCACTTCGGGACTGCAATGTTCCGGGACCATGGCAAGGACTTGCAAGAGCGCGTCGAGAATCCGACGGGTTCCTTCCAGGGTGTTGGGGTCATGTTGCTGAAGAAGTCGCTGGAGCTTGAATTCCAAGGCGTCGCATGCCGAAGCCAGCGCTTGGGCAAAGACTGAGGGACCTTGGTCTTGTATCAGCAGATCGCAGGGATCCAGACCAGGTGGGAGGGTTGTAATGGCGACTTCCAGATCGTGTGTTAGGAAGAGTTCCAGGGCCCGGTCCATTCCGGTCAGGCCCCCGGAGTCGGCATCGAAGACCAACACGACCTTGGGGACGAAGCGTCGGATCAGACTGATATGCCGAGTCGTCAAGGCGGTTCCCATGGTGGCGACCACCTGGGAAAAACCACACTGATGGGCCATCAGGACATCAGTATATCCTTCGACGATCACGAGCTGACCTGCCGAGACAGCTGCGGCCCGGGCACGGTCCAGTCCATAAAGGACTTCGCTTTTGCTGAAAAGCGGTGTTTCGGCGGAGTTGTAATACTTGGGAGCCCGCGGAGCGAGGGGTGAACTGGGAAGGATACGGCCGCCGAAAGCGATGACCTGTCCACGCGGGTCCCGAATCGGGAACATGATCCGGTCACGGAAGCGATCGAACCAGCCACGGTTCTCGTGACGTGTCAGCAGTAGCCCCATTTCGACCAGGATTTGCGGGTCGATGAGATCCCGTCGGGCTTGTTGGAGGAGCCACTCTCCCAGCAGAGGAGCATAACCGAGACCGAAATCGCGTACAGTACCGCCATGCAGGCTGCGCTCACCCAGGTACTTCCGGGCTGTTTCGGCCAGGTCCGATTCCAGAAGGCATTCGGCATAACGTTGTTGGGCCCAGTGCAGCGCTTCGTACCAACGGCGACGCTGAGAAGCAGGACCAGAGCTGGCTTCATCTTCCAGGCGGATGCCGACGCGACGGGCGAGAATGGCTCGAGCCTCGCGGAAATCCACCTTTTCCATGGCCATGACAAACTGGAAGACGTCGCCGTAGGCACCACAGGCCCAGCAGCGATACCGTTGCCGCCGCGGGTCCACATCCAAGGATGGACGTGTGTCATCATGGAACGGACACAGTCCCTTGAATGTGGCCCCCGCTGGCTTCAAGGTCAGATAGGAACCTACGACGGAAACGATATCGCAGGCTGCCTTGATCGCTTTGGTCAACTCCACCGGATCGGACGGCACAGCACGCCCTTATTGCAAAGTCCGCACATCCGTGTCTGGGAATGGCTTCCTCAAAGAAAACCCTCCCGTGACATCGCACGGAGACGTTGTCACACCTCGATACACATCGGCCTTTGCGGTCGGTAGTCGGGTTCCCTTTACCCCGGTTGCGTTCTGAGCGTGGCGTTACGGTTGGTTTTCGATTCACCTAGGTGAACCGCCGTAATGAGCGCCGAAATATGGGGTGGGGTGGACCTCGAGCGATGCCGCGGCTCGTTTACGAACCATAAGGTCGGCGCATCAATCCGTTGATGCTGCGTGAATTATAGCCCTGCGGAAAAAGGGGTCAAGACGAACTGGACAAGCAGCAAAAGCTGTTGATAGAAGCTAACATATATTCGGCGATATGGTGCGTGGCTCATCGATCGGATCCCCAGTGTAGTAGGTTCGGTCGGGTAAACAAACGATTGGCTGCAGCATGCGGAAAATGCAAATGCCTCTCCGGAGCAATCGCGAATCATGAAAAATGTCTGGAACAACGAAGATGGATGGGCACTCGGCATCGGGCTAGGACTGTTCACGCTGGCCTTGGGAACGGTGGCGGGGATGGATGTACTCGGATGGGCGGTGACAACCCAACTCTGGCGAGACCCCCTCCAGGCCCTGCAACCTGTCTCGAAAACGTATGCCTCTTGGGGAGGCCGGATGGCTCTGGTACTGACCTTCCTTTTTCTTCTGGGTGGGCTCACGATAGCGATCCTGGTGATGGGGGGGAAATGGCGTCGTTTCATTCCATCCTTCGCGGTAGTCTTCGGCGTGAGCTTTCTCTGCTGGTGGCTGGGACATTGGATCTATATCGCAGCAACTCCGGATAAACGCGAGGCATGGGGCATATCCTGGTCGTTGGGACTGACGGGGGAGGCAGGCTACTTGCTCGCTTTGCTAGCGGGATTATTGCTCGGTAACCTCTGGCCGGGAGCAACTCGGGCGATACAGGAGGCAATCCGCCCGGAATGGTATATCAAGACGGCCATAGTAGTCATGGGGGCTGCTGTAGGGGTCAAAGCTGCAGAAGCGAGTGGACTAGCTGCAGCAATCCTCTTTCGCGGTTTTGCCGCGATTGTCGAAGCGTACCTGATCTACTGGGCCGTAGTGTACTTTCTGGCACGCCGCTACTTCGGATTGAGTCGGGAGTGGGCGGCTCCGTTGGCATCCGGCATCTCCATTTGCGGGGTCTCAGCTGCGATTGCCACGGGAGCAGCCATTCGGGCCCGACCCGTGGTACCCATTATGGTTTCTTCTCTGGTGGTGATTTTTTCGGTCATGGAATTGCTGGTGTTACCCTGGATGGCCAGCCACCTGTTGCTTCATGAACCGCTGGTAGCTGCAGCTTGGATGGGGTTGGCCGTCAAAACCGATGGGGCCGCTGTGGCCAGTGGGGCGATCACGGAAGCCCTCTTTCAGGCACGCCACGCTAGCCAGGGTGTCTCCTACGCCTCCGGATGGATGCTTATGACCACAACTACCGTCAAAGTTTTCATTGATGTCTTCATCGGCATCTGGGCGTTCATCCTGGCTGTCATCTGGACCTGTGCAATCGATCCCCGGCCTGGGGAACGTCTGCCCTTGCGTGCGATCTGGGAACGATTCCCTAAGTTCGTACTAGGATATCTGGCCACCTTTATTCTGGGTCTGATCCTGGCTAATACCTTGAGCCACCAGGCAGGAGAACTCAAAACGGCTACCGAGCAGATGGACGTTTTCCGCAGGCTTTTTTTCGCCATGACCTTCTTCACGATTGGCATGACCTCCCATTTCCGCAAACTGGGAGAAGAAGGCCTGATGCGATTGGCTCTGATCTACGTCCTCTGCTTGTTCGGCCTGATCCTCTGGGTCGGTCTGGCGATCTCCTGGCTCTTTTTCCACGGAGTTTATCCACCGATGGCCCAGCCATCCTGAAAAAATGCCCAAAGGAGGTACTACGCCTAAGCAGGAACATGATCGGGTGAACCGAAGGAGAAATTTCTTGGATATTGGGACTGAAACCCTCCGAGACCAAGCAGATGAGGAATGCTCGGCTTATCGCTCCGAAGTTCAATGTCGAAGAGGTAAGATTTTCGGGAGGAACGCCATGACGCCAATAACTGATTCGAAGGGAGGAGACAATTCGGCCTCTTCGCCTGGCCTGGCATGGGAGACAACATCTTCGGATTCTCAGTCGCAAGCATCAGACCCGGAGCAAGCCCCGAACTTCGCCCAGGAGATGGCTCGTATTCCTCAGGAACCCTTGCTCGGAGTGGAAAAGAAATTGATTGTCGGTTCGTTGCTTCTTGGGTTGGTGCTGCTGCTGGTCCTTTATGGGATGAGCCAAATCTTCTTTCCTGCGCCAGCAACAAGGCCGTAGTCTGTCACATAACCCAGGAGATTTTCAGGTGAAGAAACTGGGTTTCCCGCGTCCATGCACACCGATCCAGAGCAGTTGGAGCAATCCTAAGACGAATTACCCACCTAAAAAACGAATTACCTAGCGGCAGAGAAGAGTAGGTAACGCCTCTGCCCCTCGAAGCGAGAGAAGATCGATCACACGTCCTGGAAAAAGAAGGTTCTCGATTTGACAATGGACACTTTGCAGTTCAAAGTATAGTATAGCCCTTTCCTCTCCAACCTGATTCCAACTGGGCTTGGCAAGCGAGCGGTCGATCGGGTAATCTGTGACATCTGACCTCTCCACCGCAGGAAGCGGTCACCTCTCAAAGCGGAGGGATCCCAGGACCAAGCGGAGGGTAACAGTATGCCGCAGACGTGGCATCGCATGGGAATGGTATGCATGATGGCGGTGGCATTTGGGTTTGCAGCCTGGAGTGCCCCTGGGGGAATCGCTTCTCAACCCCCTGGTGTGGAAGGGGTGGGTCGGGCTACTCCTACGGGTGTCGAAGTCGAAGTCAAGTGCTGCGATGAGAGTGTACTCAGATTGCGCTTGCTGGACGAAAAACTGGAGTTGCAGACGAAATATGGACAGTTGATCATTCCGACAGCAGACATCCGGAGGATCGAGTTTGCCCCTCGGATTCCCCCGGCCGATGCGGAACGGATTACCCTGGCCATTTCCCGACTCTCTCATCCCGATTATCAAATCCGGGAACGGGCTTCTGCCGAGTTGCTTACCTTCCGGGAACGGGCCTATCCGTTTCTGTTGCGTGCCACCAAGAGCGACAACCCGGAAGTCAGCCGCCGTGCGGAAGAAGCAATACGGATAATCCAGAGCCGCGTGCCGGCAAATCTGCTGGAAGCCCGTGAATATGACCTGATTACTACCGTGGATTGCAAAATCGTCGGGCGCTTGACTACAGCGGCTTTGCGTGTCCATACTACCCAATTCGGCGAGCAGTTGCTGCGTCTTTCGGACTTGCGTGTCCTCAGTGCGGGCGGAGAATCCACTGCCGAAACAGCAACGGCTCCACCGGCTCCTACCAATTTGATGGCCTTCCAGCATCAGTTCGGTAAGGAACTGAGCTACACGCTGACCGGTTATACGCCGGGGACAGGCCAGGTGAATGTTTGGGGCACGGATGTGTACACGCTGGACTCCCATCTGGCAGCCGCGGCTGTCCATGCAGGCGTGGTCCAGCCGGGCAAAACGGCGGTAGTCCACGTCCGGATTGTGCAATCCCCTCCTCAATTCATCGCCAGTTACCGCAACGGCATCAATAGCACCGCTTACGGCAATTATCCTGCCGGGGCTTACGAGTTCATCCGTAAGTAGCTCCTCACCCCATTGGGGTGGTCAAGGGGGAGGCTTGCCAGGAGAAGCAAAAGTGTACGTCCGTAAGCAACCCTGAGCCGAGCAGGGACCCGCCATAGACGGGACCGCTCCTTAGCGGCGCAACTCGTTGAGTGTGTAGTACGCCTCGGGGTGGAGAACGGTCTCTCCCCGTTCGTTCCTGATCCCTTCCAGACGGATTTCGTAAACCCGCCCTTTACGCAGTCCCTCAACAGGCACTGTCAAGGTGCGACGGTCGGGTGATAAAGTCAGGGGTCCAACCTTTTCCGCACGCGTGTCGATTTCCGGACATCCGTAGTTGCTGTGGTAGATGTAGGTGAAGGAACTGACCGTGACCGAAGAACGTGCCTGAGGCGAAGCCAGGCTGGCCGGGTCCAGCGGTTGGGTGAAGACCAGATCGAACCCTTGGGGGGTGAGAGTGATGTGGTGGATCTCGAACGGTTCCTGACCGGTATAGACCAGTCGTTGCAGTCCGTAGGGTTTGCCTCCTAGCGATCCCCAACCTCGATTGGTTTGCCCGATCAGCAAACTGCCGTCTGGGGCGAAACAGAGCCGATTGACACCACATTGCAATCCGGAGCGGAAGGGAAAGCAGGCCCCCTGGTACACGCCATTCACCTGTTCCAAAGCCACTCGCATGACCATGGCCCGTGTCTGGTCACCGACAAAGCATTGACCGGCGAAGGGGCCGAATCGACCGCCTGTGGTATCCCACACCGGCTCACTCACAGACTGGCCCATCCGCCCGTAGGGAAACCAGATGGCTGGGGGATCATGGGGTGGGTACCGACCGGTCCATCGCCCTGTTCCATCCACGCCGTCGTAGCGCATACCGCTTGGGGCTTTCTCAGGGAGGATCCCAGCAAAGGGAGAGTCTTTGACCCAACGCAGGCTGGCTTGATGACCGAAGAAGCGGCCTGGACGAATGTGATGCATCTTGTTAGTAGCTACCCATTCCCCTTGGTTGTCACAGTAGAATAACTCGCCGTCCGGAGACATATTGATGCCGTTGGGCGAGCGTAAGCCGCAGGCTACCGGTTCCAGTCGTCCCTGGGGAGTCACCTTGACACACCAGCCCCGCCAGGGGACTTTGGCCTGATGCCCGCCACCGAAGCCGACATTGAGAGTGATGTAGAAATTCCCCTCTTTATCCCGCGCGGGTCCAAAGGCGAACTCATGGTAATCCCCGGAAACTCCCCACTGGTCGCAGACAGGGATGTACTCATCGGCTGTGCCGTCGCCATTGGTATCGCGGATTCTGGTCAGCTCCGGGCGTTGCACCACATACACCACCTGATTGCTTTCGACCCATAATCCCAAGGCTTCGTGAAGACCGGTAGCAAAACGGTGGAAACGGATCTGCTGAGGGTCCTCCGCCAGAACATTCTCCAGCCTCCAGATTTCCCCTCTGCGGGTGCATGCCAGAAGTTGGCCGTCGGGTCGGAAACCAAGACCGCCAACTTCCAGGACACAGTCGTTGGGAAGAGGAATGGTCATCAAGCGGTAATGCTCGGCCTCCCGGCCCCCTGGGGTCGAGGTCTTATTTGCCGGCTGATTCCAGGGGAAATCCCGATCTAACTGCTGTCGTATGCCGGCAGGCACGATCGTGGGCAAATGAGCCGGATTGATATAAACGGCCCAATCGCCGCCTCCTTGCCCAATCTTCAAAAGGAGTTCGTTGATGCCCCGTTGAATGTCCAATACCACAAAATCCTGATCGGGTGCCGCCGCGCGATAATAAGGTTCATGCAACAAGCGTTTCCCGTTGAAAAAAACACTCAACGTATCATCACTCCCTAAGGACACCTGCATCCGAAACGAGATGGGCGACTCAAAGCGGTGATACAAATATGCCACCACGTTGGTCCGCTGACGCGGATACAACCGGATCAAGTCAAAGACCCGACCCGGAGTGAAACCCTCCAGCTTCTGCCAGGAGACCTTGACGTTCCCTTTCCCCAAATAGCTGGCCGTGAGATCGAACTTTTTCTCCGGTGGATAAGCGGTATCAAAGCCGATGTTGTCGGTGTTGTCGAAAGGACCGATATGGTACCATTCCCCCTCCAAGTTCGGCAAACCAAAGGCAGCCAGCGTGGCACGAATGGTATCAGCCCGATTCCCTTTTTTGACGTACTGACCTTTGAGCGGGATTGTCTCGGGCCCTTGACCTGCTGCTGATGCTCTCCAGGTTGTGATAGGCCCATCTGTTGCTAGCCATCCACCTGTGATGCCCAATGCCATAATCAGAGCAACAACCAATCCATTACATCGTTTTATCAGGATAGGTTTCATGGTGGGTGATAGTGGTTGATAGTAACTGGGCAGTTTCGTAGGAGGGAGGGTATTATGCGGCCCCCGTTTTCAACGGAACAGCCATATTCGGCACAATATCCCTAACGGAAGGGATCGACAATGGCAGGGAGAACAAAAAATGCCGGACGTCGTATCTGTGCCAATGTCGGAAAGCTCAACTTGAGTGTTTCCCATGACATTGGCGATCTCGGAAACTTCATTTTTGTGGAACCTGTGGCGTGGGATAGATAATAGATAGAAGGCACCATCCGAGGATGTGGAAGGGTGGCATAGTGGGGCGAACCAGCGAAGGGGATGGGCAAGTTGACGTGCAGGGTGGGTTGCCGACCTCAAAGGCAAGTCCACCGAGGCGAAGATCAACAGGGACGCTGCAGGGACCACAGGGCAAGAGTATCGAGGAGATCACGGTCAGGAGATGGGGAAAAGGCTCGCAGGGCAGCCCGTGCGGTATGGAGGGTTTCTTCAGCACGACGACGGGTGTAATCCAAAGAGCCGTAGCGTTGCAAAACAGCGAGCACGTGAGCATGGTTTCCGAGCGAACCGCTTTGTAATACCTGGCAGAATGTGTCAGCTTCGGCGGGAGACATTTGGCCAAGAGCATGGATGATCGGCAAGGTGGCTTTCCCTTGAGCCAGGTCGGTGCCGAGTGTCTTGCCGGTCATGGCTTCATGTCCGATCAGATCGAGCAAGTCGTCAACGATCTGGAAGGCGCGTCCGAGGGAGCGTCCATAAAGCTGGGCAGCTTGAACCATTTCCTCGCTGGCACCGGCATAGATGGCGCCGAGTTGAGCAGCACATTCTGTCAGCGCAGCTGTTTTGTCATCGATAATTTGGAGGTATTCGGTTTCCGACAGGTACCAATGGCCGCGTTCAAACCATTGGAGCAGTTCTCCGCCGCAAACACGGTTGGTGGCCGATCCGATCAGCCGACAGGCTTGCTGGTCCACCGATGCGGCCAGATGAAATGCATGCGTGAAGAGCAAATCTCCCAGAAGGATGGCGGTTCTGTTCCCCCAGCGTGTGTGCACCGTAGGATGATGACGTCGCTGTTCGGCCTGGTCGAGCACGTCATCGTGGATCAACGTTGCCGTATGAATCATTTCGATCACTGCGGCCAGAGTGTAATGGACCGGTACGATACGTCCACAACAGCGTGCGACCAGGAGTAATAGTGCTGGGCGAAGTCGCTTGCCTTGATACGCATGAAGATGATTCATCAGTTCGGGGAAGCGTTCATGGTATGCGGACAACTCCCGGTTCAGGATGGTTTCCACCATCGCCAGCTCTTGCGCCAGAGGGGTCCATAACGCTTCGATTTTTCGCGGCGGTGGTGTTGGATTTGGTGAAAGCGGTGGAGCCAATCCCATCGGCTGGTCTGCGGTCCGGTGGTCGGGATTCAGCGAGGGTCGGAGGAAGGTGTCCTGTTCGGTTTCGGTGGACCGGGATGGAGGCCCAATTCTGCCGCGGGTTGCTGGACGCATGGTTTGCTCCCAGTGCTGTTGGTGGGCTGTGGGTTGTCGGCCTCGGGGTGCCGATAGTGGCCGCTACGACCGCCGCACTTCTCCTCCAGTCGGATGCAAATGATGCTCATGCTGCGGTCGATGCTCTTGCACATGTCGTAAACAGTAAGGGCCGCTATACTAACCGCGGTCAGGGCTTCCATTTCAACACCGGTCTGACCCCGAACCCGAGCCGTGGCCTCGATCCGCAAGGTATCTTCGCCCTCCTCCGCAAAGTCGATTTGGAGGGCGGTCAGCGGCAGAGGATGGCACAAAGGAATCAACTCCGCCGTCTTCTTCGCCGCCAGAATCCCGGCAAGGCGGGCCGTTTCGAGTACCGCACCCTTCGGGAGTTGCTGGTGTCGGATGGCTTGCATGGTCTGGGGTTGCATCCGGACCCGTGCCGACGCCCGTGCCCAGCGATCCGTTACTTCCTTATCTCCCACATCGACCATGCGGACGGCACCGTGAGCATCAAAATGACTGAACGAAGACTCCGACATGATATTTGCTCCTCCACGAGATGGGAAAGCGGATAGTATCCCTTGCGATGCGAGGGTCCCTGGTATGCAGCAAGTACCCTGGCCTGCATGCACAAGGAAAAGCTCCCAAGGGGTTTTCGTCTCGCAAACTTTCCTCCTGTTCCCCGTTATACCCTAGGAATCGGGAGTCAAAAGTTGCCAGACTGACCCCCGGAGCTGAAAGGAAACATTGCAGTGCAGGGAGAGGCACAGGAGGAAGGTCCACAACGGAACGATCTGGAACTACTTATCGCCTGGTGGCGGAAGCTCTTCAACCGGTGGAGGTGTGTGTGCCCCTGGGGGCAGATGTTCGGGCAGGAGCAGTTGCTGACCTGGAGAAGGCGGGGGAGATGGAGGCGACCCAACCGGTGGTGGCAAAATGGGTGTGGGAACTACCTTGATGCGGATGTCTCGATCGGTTTCAAAGACTCGGCCATCCAGGGTGACAAAACGGACGGCGACCCGAACCCGCTCCTGTCGGGGGTAGCGTGGCCAAGGCAAGCTCACAAAGTAGCCGCTACTGATCCAGCCCTGCCGCCATGTGGGACGCAGTCGTTCGGGAGAGATGTCCCAGGAGCCGAGGAATTCCTTCTGTCCCGACGGTGCGATTTCCCACAGCCAGACTTCCGCACGACCGGGAACCTTGACCGCTACGTCGTCTTCATCCTTCGGTGCGATGACGATCATCAGGGCTTCATCTCCCGGTGCCCCGTCCTCGTCGATGCCGCCCGTGCCCCGAGCTAGGGTAATCTGTTTGATCGGGATGGGGAGCGAGGTTGTAGCTGGGGAGGCCGTAGCGGCACCGGGAGAGCGGCTGCAGGGAGTCTGGCGGGCATAAGCCTCGTTGAGATGGCGGGCCTGTTCCAGGGCGGTTCGGGTTTCCGCCAGCTCCCGTTCGCGGTGTCGGAGTTCCGCTTCGAGCAGGTCGTAACGTTTGAAGGGGCGGCAGGCCCCAGAGAAGACAGTCGCCGTCAGACATCCGAGAGTCAACCGCCAGACGATAGCCGCGACCCTGCTACGGTTGCCCCTTCGCAACATCGGGCGGCAATCACTCACCTCGCTCACAGTACTCCCCACCGCTTCACGTGTGTTCAACTGCTTCCGCTCTGGGTGACGCTGATCTGTTCCGGATGGATCCGTTCCAGCACTTTGTCGATCAAGCCGAAATTCAACGCCTCAGTAGGGGACATGAAGTTGTCCCGGTCGGTTCCCTTGCGGATGGTCTCGATGGACTGGCCGGTATGTTTGGCCAGCAGTTCGTTGAGCATCTCGCGAGTCCGCAGAAACTCTTTAGCATGGATGATGATCTCCTCGGTGGTTCCCTCCGTGCCGCCGAGGGGTTGGTGGATCATGATGCGGGCATGAGGCAGGGCATATCGTTTCCCCTTGGTCCCTGCCGTCAGTAGCATGGCACCCATGCTCGCCGCTTGACCGATGCAGTAGGTGGCCACGTCACAGGTCACAAATTGCATGGTGTCATAGATGGCCATCCCAGCGGTGACGCTGCCCCCCGGACTATTGATGTACAAATGAATGTCCTTTTTCGGGTCCTCGAACTGCAGATACAACAATTGCGCCACCACCAGATTGGCAGATTCATCCGTGACAGGACCCTGCAAAAACACGATTCGGTCTTTGAGCAGACGGCTGTAGATGTCATAGGCCCGCTCCTCGCGGCCATGACTTTCCACGACGATCGGTATCAAAGGCATCGGAGTCACTCCTCCCGCGGACCGCCGTCGCGTCTAGGAGGAAGATCGGGTCGGCAGCCCGCTGTTGATGAAACAACACCTCCCTGATCGATGCAGCTCAGCACTCCTCTGTGGCAGGAATAGGGACTGGAAAAAGGGCAACGGCTGTGTCGGAGATGCGGACTTTCACGGCCGAAGGTGTGGATCACCTTACTACCCACACCGTGTACTCCGACTCCGCGTCGAGGGATTACCTCCCCGCTGTTACTTCTTGTCTTCCGGTCGTGTGAGCACCTCATCGACCAGTCCGAACGCTTTGGCTTCGTAGGCATGGAAGTACCGATCCCGGTCGGTCTCCCGGGCGATGACTTCTAGCGGCTGACCCGTGTGCTTCGCCAGGATTTCGTTGAGACGCTGCCGTTCCTTGAGAATCTCATTCGCCTGGATCTCGATATCCGATACCTGGCCGGCTACCTGACCGTATGGCTGGTGAATCATCACTTTGGAGTTGGGAAGACAGTAGCGCTTCCCTTTCGTACCGGCGGCCAACAATATGGCTGCTCCGCTCGCCGCCAGACCCATGCAGTAGGTGTGGATCGGCGCTTCCAAAAATTGCATCGTGTCATACACCGCCAGGGTGGCCGACACACTTCCCCCCGGGCTGTTGATGTACATGTGAATGTCCGCCGTTTTGTTCTCGTACTGCAAATACAGCAGCCGCTGGATGATGACACTGGCCAGAAAGTCCGTGATCACAGGACTGCCCCCCGTGTCTGGGCTGGCCCCCACGAAAATGATCCGGTTTTCCAGAAGCAGGTCTCCCAGCGTCATCATCCGTTGCCGAGAGTATTGGCTGCGTTGCAACAACGGTTGCAATGGCCCAGCTACCGCTTCGCTATAGCCCCAGTCTGTGGACATATCTGGATCACCTTTCTGATTTCCAACCGGCATGTGCAGGATGGCTGGCTCTGCTCCATGCCGTGCTTTCGACATGGCCCAGGCCTGTCCTCAACTTACTGCGCTGGATAGCTCGCATGGAGCTACCAGCGATTATGAACCAGTCCCATCCCCATCCTGTCCATCCGATTGATGGAATATCGTAGCCTGGCTTATGCTTTCGCGTTGAATCACCCACCCGATCAACCTAATCGCGAACGTTGCATTTACAAGTCACTGGCGAATCATCAGGGGCATACTGTTGTCACCTGGTGTTCTGGCTTCTGGAGAAGGAGTCTGTTCTCCTGAAAAATCGGGGCCTCGTGCCCATCATCGAGTACAAGCGTATTGAATAAGATTGCCTTTCTGTTGAGGCGCTTGGTTTTTTAAGAAATAAGCAGCCCGTCGAAAAAACGGCTTATTTCACGGGTTGTTCCACTAGGTCGCTGCGGGTGTGGAAGATAGTGAATCTGTCGCCTTGGGGGTATTGGCGTCCGCGGCCTCGGTCTGTTCTCCTGAGGGATCGACGGCGTTGTCCTGTTCCTCACTTTCTTCTTCTGCCACCAGCTGCTCTGTGGCTGCGGTCGGTTGCCACTCATAGTCCTCGTACTGGGCGTGCTGGAGGATGGCTTCGAGGGCCTTACGTTCCAGTAATTGGCCCGCGATCGCTTCGGTCAGGTCTTCCTTTTCGACCCGTGCCTTCATCTTGCGGTAGCTGATGCCTTGGATTTTTGCCAATCGACGAATCTCTTGATCGATGTCCTCGTCGCTGACCTCGATCTTTTCCACTTCGGCAATCTTTTGCAGGAGGAAGTGATGACGCAATTCCAGGTGGGCCGTCTGCAAGGCTTCCCGTCTGAGGTGGCGGAGTTGGGAGCGCAACTCTTCCTCAGTCTTGCCCGCTTCCTGCAGTTCCAGAATACGGCGTTGGAGCAAGCGACGCGATTGCCGCTCGAGCAGGTCCTGGGGGATGTCAAACTGCACCGATTGCAATAACTGCTCCAATGCCTGCCGACGGGCCTCCTGGTGCTGGTGGTATTCCAGACGTTCTTGCAGTAACGCTCGGACGTTTTCCAACAATTCCTGGTAATCATTCACTCCCACCGTATGCGCTAGGAATTCGGGAGTGGGTTCGGGCAGGCGAACCGTCTTGATTTCTTGAATTTTCAGGCGCAGTCGCGTACCAGGTTGAGCGAGCGTGAATCGCTCGGTTGGGGTGATCTCTGCCTCGATGACCTCTCCCGCGCGGTGGGCACGGACCAGCTTGCCAAACTCCTCCACAGCACCCAGAGGGCGGAGCAGAAGGCGGTCCTGGACCTTGAAAACCTGTGCCTCCAGGCGTGCCAGTTCCTTTCCATCAGGGGCAATGACTTCCAGTGTTCCGCTGATGTAATCCCCCAATTCGACGAGGGGTTCGCTACCATTGGGCCCCTCCTTAGGTACAATCTGACCGTAACGTTCCAGGTAGGCACGTGCTTCCTTTTCCACTTCTTCCTGTGTGAACGTGTGCACAGGTCGGCGAATCTTCAAGCCCTTGTATTGCGGCAGATCGAACTCGGGTCGCACTTCGACATCAAACTCATAAATGAAGGGTCCCTCCGCGGGAAGCGTCAAAGCGAACGGATCGAGATTGGGGGGACTCAACGGGGCCAGTTTTTGTTCCTCCGCGAGTTGTTCCAGACTGGCCATCAGTACTTCATTTTTTACTTCCTCGGCCACCTGATCCCGATACATCCGCTCCACGAGTTTGCGGGGGGCCTTTCCGGGTCGGAAACCCCGTATGGCGGGGCGATCCTCCAACATCAACTTGGAAATCTTTTCATCCATCCGCTGGTCGATCTGAGCCCGGTCCACAATCACCTTTACGTGCTTCTTGCAAGGGCCTGCATCCGTGATTTCCACGGTCTGCTGTAACCTTGGGGGTAGCTGAGCATCTTGCTGGGATACACCGTTATCATCGCTGGGATTCTGGCCTGGTTCCCGACGATCATCTGAACCTGTCTTGCGGGCAGCTTGTTCCTCCGCCACCGCTACCGATGTCCTATCTTTCAGAGCCTCACTGCTGCTCGCCATGGATGCTTCTCCTTGTTGCCTTGTGGCGTCGTCTGGTAACGTCATGGATTCTCCCCCATATCAACTCCCGGCCATTCCCTTACCGTCGGCATCGCCTTACGGGAATCGGCTGCGTGGATCGTTACCAGCCGACCTCCCGAGCAACCATCAGGCAACCTGATAGCCCTTCCTTACCAGTTCGTTTCTCAGAATCGTGGTGGTGGTTTGGCTCAAATCCTTGCTAACAGTCATCGGGAAGTGGATTCTACGGGAAAGCGGAAGATCTGGAAAGCCACCCTGACCCTCCTGAATATGTGGCTGTTAGGAAAGTGGCTGTGCTGCCATTGCTCAGTTCAACTGCTATGGGAACTAACTGCTACGGGAACTTACCTAGTAAGCACCAAAGCGCATCGGCTACTGTTCACCGGCTTAATTACAACCGGTTTTCACCAAGAGTTTCCAATCCGCGGGTCACTCCAGCCAGTTTTCACTGTCCCCAACACAATCGCGGATCGGGTGGTGGGAAAGTGCAGCACTCTCTAGAAATCCAGGGCGACGATTCAGACACAGCGAAGGGGATTATTTCCTAAAAGGATGGAGCTAGGCCTGTTTTTCCTTCAATTCTATAGCAGCTGAAAGAGCGGGTGATGGGACTCGAACCCACGACAGCCTCGTTGGCAACGAGGTACTCTACCACTGAGTTACACCCGCAGGCAGTAGCTCACTTCTTCGCTTCTAATGTATATCTCCAAGCCGTCCGAGTTCAAGAGGTGCTCTGGAATTTCTTGCGCGGACCGCCGGCCAGTCCGCCAAAGAAGGGGGAATGCGGCCGCGTTTTCACGAGCTAAGGGGTACAAAAGCTGCGATTCCACAAACCCGGGGAATGGGACTGCGTTTTTTACCCTGCTCAAAACAGGCGGGAACCAACTATTTCCCCAGAAGATGGCCCGCCCTCGATAAACGGTAACCTCGGAAAACAGCAGATTCGGATTTTTTATTTGACTTCTTGCGTTTTATAGTACATATTTATAGTATATGCGGGACGCAGCGAAGGAAACCAAAGTTGCCAACGGCGGCAACGGGGTGGAGAGTGGGACGGCACTCGAAGGGAACACCACTAGTCGGATAGGACCGAGGTGTCTTCTCAAGTAACGACAATCCCAGATCTGATCGGAATGTGGGGGGAGCAATTTCTCGGGGAACGACGGGTGGTCTTCCGTAATTATCAGGAACATACCACCGGGGAGAAGCCTGAAGGAGCGGGATCATGCACCTTTACGTTTACGAACATTTGACAGCGACGGGAACAGGAAGAGAACCAGGATCGCCAGAGCACGGGATGTATCGGGAAGGCAGGGCGATGTGGTGGGCGTTGCGTGAGGACTTGGCGCAGGTGCCGGGGGTGAAGGTGGTGGATGAGCCTGCGATGGCGGAGGCGGTGGTAGTGATAGCACCGGAGACGGGGGGGCTTCTGGCGGAGCTGTCGGCAAGGTGGGATCGCCAAGGTGTCTGGCGATTGGGTCCGTCGTTGGAAGCCATCCGTCTGACGACCGACAAATGGGCTTTGGCCGAACATTGGCGTCGCTGGGGGGTGCCGACTCCGTGGGTGCGTTTGGGTCTGCCGCGACCGGACGACCGCTATCCCTTGGTGTGGAAGCCACGGGATGGTTGCGGTTCCCAGGCGACCTTTCTGGTCCACCGTTGGGAGGATGTGCCAGCATTGGAACGACAAGTTCAGGGGTATGAGATGATGGTGCAAGAGTATGTTCCCGGTCGGGCTGCGAGTATCGCCTTTTTATGCGGACCCCAGGCGTGCGTGCCGTTACTCCCAGCCTATCAACATTTGAGTACCGACGGTCGCTTTCAGTATCACGGTGGCTCATTGCCCTTGCCAGTGGAATGGTCGGAACGAGCGAGGAAATTGGGAGAGCAGGCGATCGCCCACCTTCGGGGGTTGCGTGGTTATATCGGCGTGGACATGGTCTTGGGTAAGGCAGCCGACGGCAGTCAGGATTACGCCATCGAAATCAATCCTCGCCTGACCACCTCATACATCGGGTTGCGAGCAGCCTGCTTAGACAATCTGGCACGAAGCATGATCGAGTTGGCCAGTGGCCGACAGGTCGATCCCCTCCGCTGGAAGCCGGGCGTTTTCCAGTTTTGGGCCGATGGTACTTGGACCACTCCGGTGAGCTTGGAGAAAAAAATTGGGTTTTCGGACTACCTTTTTCCGAAAGGAAGCGTATACTGCAATAAGCCATCTTGGGCGGACCGGGATGGCGAGGAAGCCCTGGACTGAGGTTGGCGTACTCGGTCGGATGAAGCGGACGATAAGCTCGATGAGCCTTGTGACAGGTCATAACGTACCTTGCCTTAGCTCGCAAGCATATCACGTTGGCCTATCTCCGGTACGTTTCAACTCGGAAACACACCTGTGGGGAGATGCGTGAATCGCGGTGGTTCACACCCTGGGGCACTGGTGTCTGAGTGAGAATTTCAGGGCCTATGGGCTTCCCGGTTGCCGAGGGCAACTGGATGGGTTTCAGGTGGGGATCCCGGAGACACCGTAAACAGTTCCGGGGAGGTATGCAGTTATGGCTAGCAAGAATTTGTACGTAGGGAACCTGCCGTTCGGGACCACCGATCAGGACCTGACTGATCTGTTCTCCCAGTTTGGCGTGGTAGTCAAGGCCCAGGTGATTGTGGACCGGGAGACGGGACGCAGCCGCGGCTTCGGCTTTGTGGAAATGAGCAGCGGTGCGGAGGACGCCATTGCTGCAGTCAATGGCTACGAGTATGGCGGGCGCCGCTTGACCGTCAACGAAGCCCGACCCCGCGAAGAACGACCCCGTAGCGGACACGGCGGCGGCTATGGCGGCGGTCGTGGTGGTTACGGTGGGCGTGGCCACCGCGGTGGTTACGGCGACAGGGACCGCTACTAATCTCCACGCTACGTGTGAATCGATAATCCTCGGCTATCATCTCGCAGCAGGCTTGGAGTGCCAGGAACAAGCCTCCTTCGTCGAGAGGTGCCGTGCCGTTATCCCGTCATGACCCGGAAGGATCGCTTCCTTTCCCAGGAATGTGCCTTCCGTGGGAAGACGTGATCTACGTACAGGCCGTTGTCGGTGGGGAGGATGTACTCCCTCCCTCAAGCGACAAGGATGGGCCGGGGTAGCGAAGATCCCCCTCCCGTCGGGTCAGCCCACACCGGTCCAGGTACTCGCAGATGGGGACGGCATATTTGCGCGTGGTGCCCAATAGATCGCGAATTTCCGCCACGGTCAGAGCCGCCCCTTGTTGCAGACGAGCTGTGATGCGTCGTCGCAACTCGATCTCTGCTTCCGCTGCCAGGTACAACTGTTCGCTGATGCGGATCAATAGACCTTCAGCGACGGCGACTTCATAAATCTCCTTGAGCACATGGGCATTGCCACCGGCCAGGGGGATGAACTCTTTGGGCTCCGGCGGCTGAAAGGGGGAAGCCTGATGGGCAGCCACAATACGATCCTTGAGTTTCCGCTGATTCGCACTCAGCTTAGGCTTGAACTCCGCATAGGCTACGCGTTGGGCATCTCCTACGAGGGCACCGGAGCTGAGCAAACGATCGATCCATGTTTGTACCAACTCCGTATCTCCTAGATAGCTGAGTTGTGCGACAATTTTCTGCCGATCTAAGGTGGTCAGAAGGGGGAACTGCTGATGCATATTCTGGATTAATTGGAGGATACGCGCTTCCGCCTCTCGAATCCGTTGGGCGTGAATCAGGAGAGGCTGGCGGCGTGAGGGTAACGTGATGGCTATCAGTGTCCCATTCTGTTGGAGTTGGTGGAGATAGTGTTCGGCTTCTGAGGGTGTGACTCCCGCATCGCGGATGAAGTCGGCCAGTTCCACGCCTTTCATCCCCGCGAACCAGGCGACGGTGGCCATACGCTGGAGTGGTTGCGATGATTCCAACTGTTCCAGCTGTTCGATTACTTCCACATGACGCCGGCGGATTTTCGGAGCGACGGGTTGAAGAATCCTCCCTCCGCCTAAAGTGTGGGTGGCCGAAACGTCGCGTACCACGAAGGGCTGACCCCAAACCGTGGTGATAGGCTCCTTCAGAAACACCTGAGCTAAGGCAGTTTCTCCTCCTCGTATGGCATCAGCATCGAGAAGCGACAAAGTACCTAAGACCTCTGCGGTGCCTACATGCAGGTGGACCGGGAGTCGATGACGCAGACCCCGAGGATGGAAGCTGGTGGCTTCCACACGCACACTCACCACCCGGCTGGGTCTTAGATAACCGGGTGTGAACAATTCTTGTCCCCGGCGAACAAGTTCATGAGGCACACCGGCCAGGTTGATGCCGGCCCTTTGACCGCGGTGTACCTCGTCGACAGGACGACCATGATTGGTCAAACCCCGTACTCGAACACGCTCGACCTTCCCATCACCCCGGTGCCATTCCAGCTCCTCGCCCACCCGAACCTGACCCGAGGGGACCGAGCCTGTGACCACTGTCCCATGACCCTGAATGACAAATGCTCGATCAATGGGCATGCGGAACCATTGATCCTGACCGCGAACTTCCACCTGCTCACACAGTCGCAGCAACTGGTGTTTTAGTTTCTCCAGCCCTTCTCCTGTGGTGACGGAGGTGGCCACGATCGGGGAGTCCGCCAGGAAAGTATCTCGCACCAGTTCGCGGATCTCCATTTCTACCATCGAGCGTGTGGTATTATCAACCAGATCGACTTTCGTCATCGCAATCAAGCCATGGCGTACTCCCAGCAACCGGAGTATGGCTAAATGCTCGCGGGTTTGGGGCATGACCGAGTCATCGGCTGCTACCACGAGCAAAGCCAGGTCGATGCCTGTTGCCCCGGCAAGCATGTTCTTGATGAAACGCTCATGGCCCGGAACATCCACGATGCCCAGGCGATAGTCTCCTAGTTCCAAATAGGCAAAGCCAATGTCGATCGTAATACCGCGGGCCTTCTCCTCCGGCAAACGGTCGCAATCGATTCCGGTCAAGGCTTTGATTAGTGAGGTTTTTCCGTGATCGATATGTCCGGCAGTTCCCAGGATGACGTCGCGTGGCATAATCCTATCCCCGTGGGCTGGTTACGGTCATTGTACAGGCTAGACTGACGGCTCAGAATGCTCAGCCAGCGACACCAAATGGAAGCACTCAGCGACGCCAAATGGAAACGCTACCCAGGTTCGGCAAAGTCTGGTAGTACACCCGCTGGAATCGATCCTGCTCGGACAGCGCCTTTTTGATCCCCGAATTGTCTCTGCCCTGAGGGGGAGGTTCGTAAAGGGGGCTGTGCGGGGGTATCTCGACATACACGATGACTTGGGTTTGGGTCACCGCAAGCCAGCGGCGGGTATCCTCGAGGGTGACGGGATCAAAACAGCCAATCTCCCGCAGATTGTGACGCAATCCATTCTTGTGACCGAAACGTTCGAGAAATGGCCAACGCCACGAGGCTTCCGGAAGATTGCACAAGATTGTAGTCGCCTCCTGACCGGAGAGTTCGTTCAAATAGGCGTTGTAAATCTGCCGAAGGCTTTGAGAAGGAACACCGTAACCCCTGCCGAACTCAGGGTGCACCTGCGGGGGTTTTAGGATTACAACGATAATTCCACAAACAATCAATATCCCTATAATTGAAGTCGTTATAGGATTCATGAGTGGATGAGTATTTTTGATTACACAGTTGATCAGATAAGACAAACCAATACCGGAGATCAACCATAATAAAGGAAACCAAGTATGGACAAATCTCATTTGCTGATTGGGGTGCAGAAGAGTCAAAATACATGATATAGAAAACAATAATGGTATAATCCATTTCCATGATATTTTACGATTTGTGATAATCAGTGCTAGTATTCCAAAGACGGCAAAAATATAGCTAACAGTAGCTATCCAAGGATGAATATAGTAGTTTTTATGAATACCATCCCAGTAGTAGTGGAATTTTTGCCAGAACGCATGGTGGAGGACACCTGGGTCATTTCCTGGTCCTGCGTACCACACGAAAAATTGCAGCCGGAATGGCAATGCCAGCCACACCAATGGAGGGATCAGACTCCACTCCCAAAGCTTTCTGTGGGGCATTCCGTACTGCTGTTCCACCGCCTGTCGCGCTGCAGTGAACCACCACCTACCGAGGCGTACCAGACATAAAATATAGGTCAATTGAATCAGCAATCTTGGTCTTTGTATTCCCAGACGATGATTGCCGATTGTTATTGATATTCCATCGAAATAAACAATGAGCAGGATAATAACTAGGAGAAACAATATTATATAATTCAATGCATTTGTAATTTGCGAGATAATAAATTTTCTATCAGTGATAATTTTAGATAGACTAATGACGATCTGGAAAATATATGCATTGTTTCTCAAGATTTCATGAATTCCAATTGAAATGATGACTAAGCCCCAGTAATTGTATTTATGCAAGAACAGTGTGGAGAGCGAGGCTCCTAACCAAATGGCTCGTCTGGATGAGGGATGTTGGACCCACGCTGCGTAGGCAACGATGGCAGCAAGAGTCAGTCCCAAGCCCAGACTTTCCAACATTACATCGGTGGCCATAATCCGAAGAGCTGGGCTGCTGAGGATCAAGCCAACGGTCCAAAGTCCTCCAATGGTACCGCTTTGTCCTCCCAAGGTGCGTACTAACGTAAAAGCCAGGATAGCGGTCAGGATCCACCCTCCCAAGCTCGGAAGGACAGCGGCCTCGGGCATTGGTCCCACAACAGTGAGAATTATGCCCAAGAGCAGGGGGTGCAGTAGGGGCCAGGCCACGCTGGCGGCATCCAGATCCTGCAATGCACGCCAGAAATGTCCTTGTCGCAGTTCACAAGCAATGGCAAGGGCTGCTTGATAATGCGCGTTGCGATCGTGGTAAATGCTGGACCAGCGTCTATCGATATCTGATACGTAATGGTGGTGTGTCAGGCAGGCTGCGGAGATCAACAGGGCAAGCAGTCCCAGCCCGAGAAGCCATGCTCGTACAACTCGATGGTGAGGATGCTGTCGTTCTGCGGGGGGCGTCAGGGGAAGGGGCTGGGCCCAGCGACGGAGTTTCCTGAGGAGTTGGTGTGGTACAAGCAGTCTTGACGGCATGGACCTCTCCAGGTTACACGACGTCTCTTTAGAATGCTAACAATCGGGGAATCGAATCCACTGACGGGCTTAGCCATACCACGCCAGGCGGATAACGAACCACCCCACTTTTTGAAGACCCCTTGTGAGGAACAGCTATGCTCGGTGTCACACTGGATCCGCGACAATTCCTCGAGAGGGTGGCGATGGAACTGCACCGGATCGACCCGGAACAGGTCCGCCAGCTAGCCGATCTGATCTACGATTGCTACTGCCGTGAACGCTTTGTCTTCATCATCGGCAATGGAGGCAGCGGATCGAATGCTTCGCATTTTTGCGAGGACTTAGGCAAGGGAACGCTTCATCGCCGTTTCTTGGACGATAGCAGCAAACGACGCTTAAAGGTGCTCAGTCTGACTGATAACACACCGTATATCCTCGCCTGGGGAAATGACGAAGGTTTTGAGCGGATTTTCGTCGAGCAGTTGAAGAATCTAGCTGGTCCAGGTGATCTTTTGGTTGCCATCAGTGGTTCCGGCAACAGTCCGAATATCTTGCGGGCGGTCGAGTGGGCGAACGCTCACGGCTTGACTACCTTCGGCTGCACAGGGTTCGCAGGAGGGCGACTCAAGCAGCTGGCTCATCATAACCTGCATGTGCCCCTGGATGATATGGGGATCGTTGAGTCGATCCATCTCACTGTGTTCCATTGGGTGGTGGATGATCTGTACCGGCGGATCAGCCTGAACTCTCAAGCTGCCTCTCCATCTGCCGTTTGAAGACGGTCCGTATGTCTTCGCCGTGGGTGGGATCGTTTCCGCAGTGGAGTCCCTTATCCTCAAATCTGGAAGCAGGGGCAATGGGCCGCGATTCTCAGGCGGCTGCATTAAGTGCATGCGTGCTTTATTGTAAACGCAGCGGTTACTATCGGTGTTTTCAGATACCTGTGTTATCCGAGGGGAGCAAAAGGTTACCAAGGACGCTCCATCATGGAGACGATTTGCACGGCCAGTTGGTCCTGCACACGTTTGGCGGCAGAGCTGCTGGTTTCTCCTAATTCCGGTAAGTAACGCCCCGCGGCGACTAATCGGGTTGGTATGACCTGAGGCGCCTCAGGCAGCGGAGCCGGTGGGGGTAGGTTGGGGTCGAAGGGTCCTGGGATGGGCAGGATGTCTCCGGGCAAGGGAGCCGCCGGTGGGCGTGCCCCTTTGCGGGGTGCGGAGAGTATGGTACCGTCCCGCAAATCTCTCCAGAGCACATCAACGGTGACAATCAGGTCGCCATCCCGGACCATGTTCTGTTGAGTCCGGTTCAGGATCTGTTTCTGGATGCCAACGATGACTCCGATCAGTTCGGTATCGGCGCGTTCGGGATCGGAGACGACCCGGAAGGAGGTCGTTCGCCCGATTTCCCGGATTACCGCCTGGGTCAAATCCACTTCAAAGCCACGATAGGGAGTTGTTTGCAAGGCCCGATTGGCAAAGACAGGGACGTAAACGGTACGGATGTTGGAGTCATATAGGGCGTCGGCGCCCAGCCTATAGCCGAAGATCTGGAAAGGCCCAGTGTTTTGACAGCCCATGACTGCCACCGTTGCTCCGCCAAGCCAAGACAGGAACACACGCCGAGGGCAGCGGCGAGGAGGGGTAGTAGGGTGCGGTGTGGGCATCGACTTCATGGCGTCTTCCCCGTGGCAGGGCTGCGAGGGTCACCCTGTTGCGGCTGACCGGGCTGAAGGAGCGGCACTTCCCGATTCGCATCGGTTCCTGGAGTCGGGTAGGGTCCAGAGGCTGAAGAGGATTGTTGCTCGGGAGGAGGCATAACTGTCTCACCGGCTGGGGTTTGAGCGGAAGCCGGCGTAATCGCCGCGGTGGAATTGCCGACCCATTCCTTCCATTTGGCCTGCAGGATGGCCCAGGGGTCATTCCCCGGAGCAGGTCGTCCTGCCTGGGCGAGAGCCAGAAGGTGCTCTTTGCGTTGGGTGGCCAGATCGGCATAGCGGGTTCCCGCATAACGCCGGCGTACCAGTTCGTAGTAGAAGACAGCGGAACCTGGGTGGCCGGTGCGTTCGTAATATTCGGCGGTACGGAGATCGTGTTCCGCTTGTTGTTGACGGATAGCTTGTTTGGCCCGACGCAGACGCTCGGAGAGCTGCGGGTCATGAGTAAACTCGGGCAGGCTGGTCTCCGCCAGGTGAATCAGTTGTAAAGCTTCGGCAGCGCGTCGGATGTCATAATCGGGTCCACCGGTGGCGGCATTTTTGGCTTGAACTGCGAAGAGGAGTGCTTGCGGTAGCAAAGGGCTGTCTTTGTGCAACTCAACGAGTTGACTGAAACAGTGATCCGCCTCTTGAAAGTTGCCGCGGACGAAATTGATGTAACCGCACCAGAACATGGCTTTGTCGGCGTAGGGACCGGAAATGTCCTGAACCCAGATGTTATTGAGGGTTTCCAGAAGTCTCCCTTCCTGATCGATAGCCGGTCGAGTCCGATCGAAGGGGTTGGGCCAGCGAGGACGCCAGTAGAGGATACCGGTTTCGTCCTTGCGTTGGGCCAGTTCGTCCCGGAAGTCGTTGAGCCAGTAGTCAGCGATCTGATACATGCGGTTGCAGGCATCGCGGCGGTAAGCACCGGCGGGGAAGTCCAGCAGAAGACGGTGATAAGTGTCCACGGCTTCGGGGTAATGACCCTCGTGGAAGCGACATTCGGCTTGGAAGAAGCGTGCACGCTCGGCCAGGTCGGACGGGTTGCCTTGATTGTCGGCCAGTTGTTTGTAGATTTTTCTGGCCTGGGAATAGCGTCCTTCCGAAAAGAGGCGGTCGGCCTCGGCCATTTTTTCGGGCGCTTTTGGGTCTGAATAGCTGCTATCAAAGATGGCATGCCGGAGGTGAACAGCGCGCTCGCGGAAGTTCTGCCAGCTGTGACAGCCCGAGGCGGAGAGCACACAGCCAGCCAGCACACAGCAGACTCGGAACACCGAGTAGAAAATGCCGGGACGTCGCGGTTCTGTTCTGCCGGTACTACTGGCCATCCACAAACCTCAACATTTTCGGTCTTCGACCGAGAACCTGAGTTACCGCTAAGCCCAAGGCCTGCCGGACATCCTGTGGGGGTGGGGCGGTGAATGCCGAAGTTTCCCCTTGCAGCGTGTGACGCAACCACAGCCAACTTTGGGAAGAGAGACGTGTCCCTTCCCGAACCCGGTTGCGGCAGCGGGGGCACACGACTCCACCACTGGCTGGACTCCACACCACCTCTTCCCCCTCCACGGATCCCCCGCAGATGATACAGGATTCCAAATGCGGGCTATAACCGACTTCCCGGAGCCAGGCAAGTTCAAATTCCGTGGCAGCCAGGCGGGGATGTCGGCCCCGTTCCAGGGATTCCAGGATCAAAACGGCTGCATCGTAGAGGGCGGGGTGGGGATCGTAATCTTGGGTTCCCTCCGTGAGCAATTCCGCCAGGTAGTACCCCACATACAAGGCGTTCAGGTTCTGCCGCAAGATGGCGAAGCGTCGTTCCACACGGGCTTCTGTGAGCAAATCCAGCCCACCGTGGCTCTTGCGAATAACCATCACATGGCAGACGGTGAGCAAATCGAGAGCCATTTCAAAATGGGAGCGTAGGCGTCGGCTTCCCTTGGCCAAGGCCCGTATCTTGCCCCATTCCCGGGTGAAGAGAGTAACGATGCGGCTGGTTTCGCTCCAATCGCTTGCTCGCACCACCAATCCCGTTGCTGCTTCGATGACCATAAATCACCCCGCATAATATTCTTGCGTAGCCGATTGAAAATCGAAGAATGGTATGTTTCGTATGCTGTGCGACTCCCCTACTTGCATGCCAGCGACTGAATGTTCTTAGTTGTTCTTGGTTGTTATGGGGTGTTGGTACGAATCGGTTTATTTTTTGTAGTATGAAAGGGGATAGGATGGGTACGGACGTGACGAAACCATGATTTTCAGTAGCAGCAATCCGTCAGGATCGGGTTTGGGTCGCTCGTTGGCAGAGTTGCGCCAGGAGTACAGCCTGGGTGGCCTGTCTGAAGAGCAGGCCGGCGATGATCCCTTGGCATTATTTCAAAGGTGGTTCGAAGAATGTTGGGCCGCGGGTTTGCCGGAACCGAATGCGATGGTACTGGCCACGGCCACCCAGGATGGGAAGCCTTCGGCCCGGATGGTTTTGCTCAAGGGGTTTGATGAACGGGGCCTGACCTTTTTTACCAACTATCAGAGTCGCAAGGCCCGTGAATTATCAGCCAATCCTCAGGCGGCATTGGTTTTTCCCTGGCATGCCTTGGAACGACAGGTCCGTGTGGAGGGACTGGTCGAATTGACCAGTGCGGAAGAATCGGATGCGTATTTCCAGACACGCCCGTTGGGCTCCCGGTTGGGTGCTTGGGCCTCCGAACAGAGCGCGGTCATTCCTGATCGGGCCTTTCTGGAACGTCAGCATGCGGAATTGATGGCTCGCTATCCGGATGGGAACATCCCGCGACCGCCCCATTGGGGTGGATATCGCCTGATCCCTTTACTGTTTGAATTCTGGCAAGGCCGCCCCAATCGATTGCATGACCGTATCCAGTTTTCCCGAACCCACCGGGACGCGCCTTGGCACCGCTGCCGACTGGCCCCCTGATCGGGTGACCACTCCTAGACCGACTCCTACGCACCACCCCCCTGACTGTGATGCGTGGATTCCCACTGGATGTTGTCCATCCCTTTTCCCATATTTCCCATACTGCTCGAGAGAGTAAGCGAAGATCGATGAACTGGGATCGATAGGGATACTCAGGGATTCGATTCATAAGGTCTTGCGAAATATTTCCTATGGGAGGCCCGGCAAATGCGACGGCGTGAGTGGTTGCAGTCCGTATTCCTCACCCTGATCGCTCACCCGAAGAGCGGCACATCCAGCCTGGCGGAGGCGAGGCTCGGCCGCCCTCATTCTAGTGGTGTGGCACAGGACTTGCCCGCATCCGCCACGCCAGAAGTATTGCAACAGATCGACCGGGTCGTGATGCAAGCCATCGAACAGGGCGAAACGGCTGGAGCTGTCGTATTCCTTGTGCACAGGGACCGTCTCCTCTATAGCAGGGCATTCGGGGATCGCCTGCAGCAACCCCAGCGTCAGCCGATGACGATAGACACGCTCTTCGACCTGGCCTCGTTGACCAAACCGGTCGCCACATCCAGTGCCATTATGCGGCTGATCGAGGAGGGGCAATTGCGTGTCAGTGACCCGGTAACCCGGTACTGGCCTGCCTTCGCTGCGGAAGGCAAGGACAAGGTCACCCTGGAACATCTGCTACTGCACACCTCGGGGTTGATTGCGGATAACCCTCTGATGGATTATGCCGAGGGCCCGGATCAGGCTTGGGAACGGATCGCACGCCTGAAATTGCTCGACCCTCCCGGAGAACGATTTCGGTACTCGGATGTCGGGTATCTTGTCTTGGGGCGTGTGGTGGAACTAGTGAGTGGGCAACCGTTGGATGCATTTTGTCGGAAACAGCTCTGGGAACCATTAGGGATGAAGGACACCGATTATCACTTGACCGGGGAACAGAAGCGTCGCACGGCTGCCACGGGACGTCGGCACAATCGGATATTGCAGGGGGAGGTGCATGACCCACGCGCGGCAATGCTCGGAGGCGTCGCCGGCCACGCTGGCTTATTCTCGACGGCTCAGGACTTGTCTCGCTTCTGTCGCATGCTCCTGCGGGGCGGAGAACTTGAGGGACGACGCCTCTTCCGCGAGCAGACCATCCGTACATGGACGACTCCCCGCAAAGTTCCTATCGGCAAGGCGTCCGTGGACCCACCAATCTCCGGCCTGCGTACCTATGGTTGGGATGTCGATACCGCTTATTCCGCACCACGAGGGGAGTTGTTTCCCAAAGACCGAAGCTACGGTCACACCGGCTTCACCGGCACCAGTTTATGGTTGGATCCCGCGACGCAAACAGCACTCATCGTACTTACCAATCGTCTACATCCCGATGAAAAGGGAAATGTTACCCCTCTGCGTCGGAAACTTGGCACGCTTGCGGCGCAAGCTGTGGGTTATACCCAACCGGCAAAAAAACCATGAACTTGTCCGGTAGCACAGGTCGTAAAGTTCGGTTTGCCAAGAGACTCTGGTACTTCCTCGGGAAAACGCATGAACCGAAGCGGGGGCAAAAGATATCTTTTCCCCCAGGCAGTTCCAGCCCAGTGGCAGCTTAGCGTGGTCGTTGCAGATTCTTATGACAGAGAGCGAGAGCAATGACGGCTTGAGCTGTGGCAACCAAAGGTTCATTTTCTCGAACCAATTCCAAATCATTTTCCCAACGCCCATCCGCTTTTTGCTTTTCCAACAAAGCTTTGGCCAGTTCGTTTGCCCAGGATCGCTGTTGGGGTAGATGCAAGCGATGCTCAAAGAAGGCCCGTGCCAACGAACTGACGTAATAGTAGTAAACCGCATTACGGTTGGAGGCGTGAGCGGGGATATAAGCTCCGGGATGCTCAGCGGCTTGGAAGTGGCGTTGGAGCCACTCCCCAGCGGCACGCAGGCGGGTATCATCCTGTTGTTGAGGATCGGTGGCTTGCACTTTCTGACACAGAGCCAAGGCACGATAGCCATCCGCCGTCATACTGCCGTAGGAAGGGAAGCCGGCTGGGGACTTCGGAGAATCGAGCGGAGAAGCCTGGGGTGGATTAGCCAGACCAGCCTTGTTGCGGACCGGATCAGCCGGCACAAAGCGGAAACCGCCGTCACGCACGTGTGCGGGAACATCATCCCCCCAATTTTGCATGCGCCGGATGAAAACCAGAGCGTTACGTGCTGTGGCCATGTCCAAAGCTTCCGCCTTTGCCAGCCCTTGCAGGGCAAAGAGGGTCGCCGAGAGGTTCGACTCTGTGAATGCCGGTGCGAATCGTCCCGGTTCCGGCTTGCGGGGGATCAGGCGACAATAACCCCAACCTCCATAATGTTCGTCTTCGGGTTTCCAACCGTTGGCCTCCGTTAGTTGTCTCTCTCGCAAGTAACGAATCCAGCCGGAACGTAACGCTTGGTATTCCTTCGCTGTGGTATGGGAGAAGACCTCCAGTATTAAAGCGGCGGTGTAAACCGGGTATTCCAATTGGTTTTCCTCTAGTCGCAAGGTGCCGTCCGGTTGACTCCAACGGGCCAGGAAACGGTAACCGCGCTGTAAAGTAGGGAGCAAATCCGGTTCCTGAGTACCTATGTCGTAAGCATGCTGAAGACCCAACAGAACTAAAGGAGTCAACGCAGAACCATCCTTGAAGCTGGCGTAAAGATCCGAGCGCCAGGCCCCATCCTGGTCCTGCTGTTGACACAAAAATGTCACGGCTTGACGCAGAGCACCAGCTATGCGCTCAACGTCCACTTGGTCACTCGTGTCTGACAACGCAATGCCCGCAGGGGATCGGCCCGCATCAGTATCTGAGTTTGCTGCGGAAGAAGGAGAAGGAACAGTTGCAGGGATGACAGATGGTGCGCATCCGCAAAGCCCTACGAGCAGGATTCCATACACGGCGTGATGATGGACGTTCCTCATAGCTCTTCCGAAGAATGGGAGTGGTGAGTACCGACTGCCCCCTCCAAGGAGGCATTCCGATTTGGATACTGTCCCAAGGGTAGCACATAGCCTGAGGAATCGCAGCGCCCCCTCGGATGTCCGGCAGATGTTGTCGGCGATCGGACATTCACCAGAGGCTCCGTCGTTGTAGGAAGGGGTGGATGCGATCCCTCAGGCCGTCGGAGAAGGATCAGGATTTACTTATCGGACCGGGGTTTCTCGTTCCCAGAGTTGTATGGAGAAAGACTTCGTTTTTCGCGTGCTGCGGCGATGACTTCGACGGGGAATGGCGTGCGGTCGGCCATGAGAACGAGCAGAGCGGCCGCGGTGCAAAACGTGCGACCGGTGATGCAGTGGTGACCCTGCCAGGAGCCATCGCGATCTTGGGCTGCTTCCAACCCCTTGGTCATCCGAGCATCCCACTCTTCCCACTCTTTGCCTCCTTGGAGGACCAGCGTTTCACTGATATTGAGGAAGCTGAGGAATTCCTCGCCCCCGTTGTTACCGAAGCCTGCAAGGAAGCGGGGGTCACGGGCATTGCGGTTCAATTCCGCTTGCAACGCCGCATTTTCGCGTTCCAAGCGGTCCAGTTCCTCCAGTTTTCGCTGCGCCTCTTGCCGAGCCTGAGGGCTGGCTGTCTGGCTTCTGAGGACATCGCGAGCCTTGGCCGCATCCAGACGCAGACTATTCACCACGTCCTGGAAATTTCCAGCCCCTTGGCTAGCGCTGTAGAGAGCAATGCCAGCATCACTGGGGGCTGCAGGAGCCGAAGCAGGGCGACCTGGCCCAGTAAGCGGTGGAATAGCGGGTCGAGTCAAGCCAGCGGTTCCCTTGACCTCAATGCCTCCCTCGGTGGTTGTGCGACCGGCGTTAGTCGCGGCTGTTTTCGCTTGAGCCACGATCCGCTTAAGCACGACTTCATCCACTTGAGCACCACGCTCTCGAGCGCGAGCGACGCTCTTATTGGCGATCCCGACGGAAAGTGTGGAAGCCCAGCCTTGATTGCCGACAAAGCTGCCATCGGGTTTCTGATGCCGCACGATCTTCGTCATGGTCTTTTCCAAAGCGGCTACGACACGCGGCTCGAGTTGACCGGCCTTGCCTCGCAATTCCGCCAAAACCAGGTTGGCCATGAATGTGTCCACGTACACCCCGATCTTGCTTTGCAACTGGGTGCCACGGATATCGGTGACGTAGAGAGAGTCGCTGTCGGCCTTTTCCACATGCTTGAGGATAAACTCTAATCCACGCCGGACCGCATCCCGATATTCCCCTTCCGTGGGAGTGTTGCCAGCACGGATCAGTGCCAGAAGGGCGAAGGCGGTGTTGCCCACATCGGATGGATCCGCCACATTTTGACCTTCAATCCGTCCACCGCCGACATCCTGGCGCCAGCCTCCCCCTTGATTCCAACCGCCATCGGCTTGCTGATGCTTAACCAGATATTTCAGCCCTTTCTTGACCGCGGGGCTGAGCGGTTTCGGTCGGACGGCAAATTCCGTCTTGGCTATGTCGTTAGTCACTTTGACGGGCGGGATCGATTTGTCCGGCTTTGATTCGGTAGTGGGTGAACCGGAGTAAACAACACCGATTCCACTTCCAAAAGAAGGCGGTAGAGGTTCGAGCGTATATCCGCCGCCCGATGCAGAACCAGGCGGGGGTGGTGGTGATCCACCAGTAGGTATCGATGGAGGACGTCGCACCGGTTTCTCGTCCGCGAGCACATTACACCAGATGCACCAATAACTGACTCCGCTCAGAATACTTGCTCCCAAACCCAGAGCCAACAACGCATGGCGTAGTGTCGATGACATGATCGGTTCTCCTTCTGCTGAGAAGCTCGGATTTCAACCCCTATTTCCCTTGAGGAAGCTCCCCTGGGGGATTCGGATGACGGTGCTGCTTCACCCACTCGATGGGGAAATAATACACTGCGCCTTCATCCGGATACTCAAAATTCCTGACGGTGGAACCAGTCGTTCCGTTTGTCGATCTTGTTGGTTTTTACAAGCCTATCCCCGCATGGCTTTGCCGCCCGGACCCGGGAAACGAGGCAGTGACACCTGGTGCATTCCCTACTGTACCCCCGCGCTATCTTCTTGCGTCACCCTTGCTGTGCTCTATTGTGCCCTATACTTCCCTCTCTTGCCCGGGTATGTTTTTCTCTCGAGTCGTTTTTCGTGTACCAACCGGGGGAAAACGGACAGATCATATCATTTTTCTTTTACCCTGGGAAAAAACGAAGGTACAGACGAACGGCTGTGGATGTTCTCGAAATCCTCCGGAACACCATGGATGTGCTTGGGGACCCAGGATTGGGTTGCAGGTGGCCTCGGGAGCTAACATACGATCCAGGAGATGGCATACGATCAGGGTTGTCATGACCTTCAGGAGGTGGCTGACACCAGAAGACACGATGGAACGAGCTTTTCACCGCGACTACGAGTTGTCCTAACCTTCAGAAGGTGGTGGGCATCAGGAGACAAGGTGCTTGCTGGGAGTTCTGCTCTTGTTTCTTTGGTTCCGAGTTGCTAGATTGTTCACCAAATGAGTAGCAATAGTTTGCTTTATGCCGCCCTCTGTGTTCTTTGACCACAGAAGTGTGTGCTTGGATTTAGGTGAGGCACTTTGGATCGCGGTGCATACTTGGGGATTCCGAGGAAGTGGTTATGACGGTCGAAACAGCCTTCCGTGCCCGTGTTTACGATGATATAACTCAAACGATTGGGCATACGCCTCTAGTCCGCTTACGGCGCGTGGTGGGGAACAGCAAAGCCACTGTCTTGGGGAAACTTGAAAATTTCAACCCCCTTTGGTCCGTGAAGGACCGGATCGGCGTGGCGATGATCGATGCCGCAGAGAAAGCGGGGAAAATCACGTCGGAAACGATCATTGTAGAGCCGACCAGTGGAAACACAGGGATCGGTTTGGCATTCACATGTGCCGCCCGGGGCTACAAGCTGATGGTGACGATGCCCGAGAGCATGTCACTGGAACGCCAACGTCTGTTGAAGGCATTCGGAGCCAAGGTGGTATTGACACCTCGGGAGTTAGGGATGCGAGGAGCGGTGGCCGAAGCCAACCGCATTTTCGAGGAAATGGGGGGTGAGCCACGCGTTTTCATGCCCCAGCAATTCAAGAATCCTGCTAATCCCGAGATTCATCGTCGCACAACGGCAGAAGAGATCTGGCGGGCCACCAACGGTCAGATCGACATTTTGGTCTCCGGCGTGGGTACAGGGGGGACCATCACCGGATGTGGAGAAGTCCTCAAAGCCCGTAAGCCTGGCGTTCGGTGTATTGCTGTGGAGCCGGCTGCAAGTCCTGTGATTACGCAGCATCTGGTCCAAGGCATCCCCAAGGATCAGGTCAAGCCAGGGCCACACAAAATTCAAGGGATTGGAGCAGGTTTCATTCCCGATGTACTCAATGTGTCGATCATTGACGAGGTGATGACCGTCACCGACGAAGAAGCCTTCGAGATGGCGCGTCGACTGGCGAAAGAGGAAGGGATGCTCTGCGGTATCTCCTGCGGTGCAGCCGCCACTGCCGCAGTCAAGGTCGCACAGAGGCCGGAGAACGCGGGCAAGGTGATCGTCGTCATCCTGCCTGACCTGGGAGAACGCTATCTCTCGACAGCCTTGTTCCCGCAGGACTGACGGAGCGTTTTACCTGACCAGGTTATTCTCCACAGAATCAACGCGCGCCGAGGAGTTGGACACCTCATTCCCCGTTTCCGATCCAGAGCCGAGGAGTTGGACACCTCATTCCCGACTCCCATCTCATTTATTCTTACTGAATTTGGGAATGAGACGGGGTTGTCCCCAAACGGGATGCTGAATATCACCGTCCCACTCGAAGACTACCTCCATCCGTTGGCGTCGTTGGGTTGGGTCTTCCCACTCGATGACTACAGTGCGCGGGTTGATAGCCTCCACCAAACGCCAACGCCCTTGGAACTGTTGCGTAGCACGATTCGGTGGTGTGACGGTCAAGGTCACCTTGCCGTCCGCTTCATAGACAATGGTGATCGGATAGGGTAGCTCCGTATGCCAGGTGCCGGGAAGTATCTCCCGTTTATCGGCTAGGACGGTCCGTGCCACCTCCTCGGGTAAAGGTGGTAGCTTGGGCGATGGAGGAAGGGATGGTGGTGCCGGCAAACCCAGGGATTTTTTGGGGTTGGCCTGGTTCTCGGGATGATCAGGGGGATGCAAAGCGGTGTCTGTGGGACCGGAACCAGCTTGTGACGTCGCCTGATCCTTAGTCGTGGTGTCGTTGTGCCGGGGAGCTGTCTTTTGGAAATAAAGAAACACCAGTCCTCCGACTGTACCCATAAGCACCAGCATGGCCACAGCATAGCCCCACCAGGGGACGCTGGAACGAGTGGCCGTCGGTGCGGTTGCGCTATTGCACACCGGCTCGACCAGTTCAGCAGCGTACACATCCGGTTCGGCCGTTGGCATAGGAACGGGAACCACCTCCCCGCATTTCTGACAAATTAGGGGCTGATTTGCTCCGGCAGTACTTTCCACGGTGACCAACGATCGGCAGGCAGGACATGAGACCGTAACTATGGGGGACACGATATTTGTCTCCTTGATGTGAAACTTCGTCCTGGAGGAGAAGCTCATCTAGTTTGATACGGAATGATTTCTGGTGATGTTCTGATACGGGATGATTCTGGTGATGTCCACTGAGAACAATTGGTGACAATGGGTAAGGCCAGAAACTCTCCGGCGTGTGTTGGGACGAATATCCACAGGTTCTCAGGTGTAGTGTTCCGCATCTGTTTTTGTTCTCGAGCCAGAAGCGAAGGGGATGCAAGTCGATCGCTGATGTGGTCTGGATGTGCGGTAATTATGGGGTCAGGAAAAGCGATCGTCGCTCCGGTTGCGTGGATGTGATGGATTCTTGGGGAACGGAAGTGGTTTCTGCGTGTCGGGTCCGGCGGGAAACGCTTCCCTGGCTTTCAGACCCGCATCAGGATGGCTCCCTCGCCATTGCGGAGTGTGATGGTGGTGATGGGCGGTCCGAGGGTTCCATCAGCCTGAAGCCGGCGATATGTGCCACCCAAGGGGTGGGTGGTGGCCGTGTTGTCCTGAGTCGTGCCGCTGCCCACACCCAGGGTATACGAGAGGGGTTTATACAGGACGAGCGCCTTACTGTACTCTCGCGCATAGATGCGGAAATTCAGGCGAGGATTGGCAGGGTCATTACCACTGGCGAACAAGCGCATGGATCCGAGCGGCTGACCGATATTGGTGGCCGCTGCCGGTGACCAATGCTCTGTCCAAGATGAAGCGGGGTTGTAGCCGCCAAAGAACATCAAGAAGGTACGCTGCGGGTCGGCGAGAAGATAATAGTAAGCCAGAGTGGCCAGTTGGGTCCGTGGGTCGGTGGGGCTGGTGGGGCCAGGGTGGCTATCGAGCACCAGATACGCCGAGCGACCAGGGGCCAATCGCGCTGAGACCAACTCCGCGACATCAAGTACCTGGGTCCAGTTGGCCTGGAGTGGCCGTAAAATGAACTCTTCGAAACTGGCAGCGGCAGCGGCTGTCAGAGGGACAGCATCGTAACCGCCTCCCGCGGTGTTGAGCAGAATCCACTTCGGGGCGATAGCCCGACTGATGGTCGCCACCAACGCCGCCGAATCGATGTCATAGGCCGCTGTTGCTTCCTGCACACTGAGGCCCTGCAAGGGGAGACGCCCTGTGGCGTTGTCGAGGAATAACCCATCCGCGAGCGGATGCGCTTGCAGCAACCGCCGATGATAGTCGGCAGCCCAGCGACGGACGACCACATCTGCCGGATTCGTAACAAATCGCATTTGTCCGTAATAGGGATAGAAGAGGCGAGTTTCGTACACGAAGCGGGCATCGTAGCCGGGTCGTCGGCGTGCATATTCTTCATCGTTGAGGTAACCGTCCCCATCGCGATCTGCCGTGGTATCAAAGGCCGGGATGACACCGCTGGTCCCCCCGGCCGCCTGCACGTAATCGCGACCGAGGGCACTACGCCAGATGGCTTGAGCCTCACTTGGGCCTGTCGTGACACGAAAGCGTACATAATAGAGACGTGGACTGCCAGCCAATGAAGCCGGTTGCCAGTCGCGTGGCGGATCGAAGGTGACCCGACCGCTCTGTTGCTGTCCCATCGTGGTGTCTTCTAGAAGAGGTAACGGCTTCCAGGACACCACCTGGCCCTGAGCATTGACCGCGGCGGCATATTCCCACACTCCGCCCCAACCGCTTTCTGCAGCCTTCTGAAGGCTCAGATTGATTTCCCGAAAAGGATCGGGATATCCCAAGGCCGTAGTCGTTCCTGTGCCGCCCAAAGAAATGCCTGTTCCACCGCCGCGAGCGGCTGTCGTGACGAGGGTGCTGCTCCCTGTGGAAGTTGTCTGTACTGCGGACCAGAACCAAGTCACCGGTTGGGAGGCGGGACTGGAACCACGGAAAGGCGTCGCGCGGGTGACGTGGTAGAAGGCCACCTCACGGGACACCCCCACGCGATCGGCATAGTTGAGCCAATCGGTGAGCATATCCTGATACAAGTTGGAAGCATTGCTGTAGATCAACTGCGGCGTTGTGGGAGCGATCCGATCGATGAGGCTCAGATAACGGACGTTTGGGACTACCAGGTCCACCGCCGTTTGCAGTAGCTGTTGCTCCACAGGTCCCATCGGGTTACCACTGTAGGCGAGTTGGGCTATGCGGATGTGAGAAAAATGCCGAGGAATATCTGGAATGAATAAGGGTTCCTGGCCCTCGTTCTGCGTGGTGAACGCATACTCGGCCACTCCGAGGTTCCCTTCGCTATCGTAAGCACGCACTTGCAGGAGGTGAGGTCCGTTGGTCAAGGTCGTGGTGTCTACTGTCCATCGAGCGGGGGAATTGGCAGAAACCGCCCGCAAGACGCCGTCCAGGCGGAACTCCAAGCGAACAATGTTCCCTGTAGCAACAGCCTGGAAGGTGACATCGCCGGAAAACGGACTGCTCCCCGACAAAGGAGCAACTGCCACGACAGGGTTGCTGGTAGGATCGAGGGCATGGGCACGAAAATCGTCAAAGAAAACAGGCCCAGCATAAGCCGCTGAGCGTATCAGACCCGCTTGCCCCCCTTGAGGCAAAGCTCCATCTCTTACTTCCAGAGCAAAATCGGGTGTTTCCGACCAGCTGCCATCGGCGGAGAGCCACTGCTGTGTGTCCTCGCGAATAACGGCCACACGCAGGCGGTCACCGATTGCACTGATTTGTAAGCGGACCCATTGATTGCTGAGCCACTGCTGAGAACGGAGTGTCCCCAGAACTACCTCCTGACCGCGGATGACCCGCAGGAGCGAGACTTCCACCCCGCGACGCAATTGAGCGGCATAGTAGGTCGGAGTCGTACTGTCCCAATCCGTACCTCGGATGAACACACGAGCCGGAATGAGACTGTCGGCATAAATCAAAGCTGATGCGGCGGCATCGGTGGGCAAGGAGATATTCGGTCCAATCATGGCCGTGGTTGTCGAGCCGCCATCGCTCATGAGAGAGCGAGGGAGGCTGGCCGCACGGTTCGAGGTGACCGCCCAACTTCCGGGTGCTCCCTGGATGGTTGCGAGCCAACCTTCGGGCACCGCTCCTTCGGCGACAAGATCGAAATGCTCGTATATTCCCGGAGGTTGGGGAGTTTGCCAGAGAAAATCATCCAGAACAACATCACCTGTATAGCGGGGCAAACGTCCCACACCCACTTTTCCAGTCTGGGGACGCCAACCGGTAGTGACGGCCAAGGCGTTCACTTCAGTGGGACTCCAAGTCCCCTGAGCGGTCAGGTACTGTCCCTTGTCCAGGCGGACTACCTGGACCTCAATTGTCGTTCCCTGCGGTCGAATCCAGACTTGGACCCATTGGTTTGAAAGATACGCTGCAGGAGTATTGCTGACTTTACCCAGCACAGTGGCCTGGCCGTTTATCACTTCCAACACTTCGACATTCAGCCCCCGTGTGATGACCACTGCAATATAACTGGGACTGGCAGTGTCCAGATTAGCACCACGTGTGAACAGGTACACAGGCACTAGGGTGTTGGCTAATACGCTGACAGCAACCGTGGTGTCCGCAGGAAGAGCCAGTTGTGGTCCTGCCCATCCCCCACCGCGGCTACTGCTGGCACTACTGAGCAGGCCGATACTACCGTGGATGCCCGACGCATAAGCAGTGCGAAAGGTGGCGCTTGTGTCCGTGTTACTGCTCCAATGGAGGGGCAAAAGAGGAGGTGTGATCGAGTTGAAGGTTTCTACCATTCCAGCGGGGACTTCCCGATTTTCCAAACACTCCAGGTTGAGGAGGGTGGGTGGGACGTGTCTCATAACCGGGCAGCTCCTCTACGGTGTGCATCGGTGTGTGAGCTAATTCGGCATGCAGACCGGCTTTGCCTCGATGAGAATGGCGGAGCGCCCTCTGAGGTAAGTGAGTTGGGGTCAAGACGATGCGCAGAATGTTTACAATGCGTCAGACTGGTACCATCGCTGTAGATGGTGACTTTGTTTCGATTGTTCAAGAACTTCACCGCAAGAGCAGTTGATCAGGGTTCCACAGGTTGACCTGCGGGACCTACACGCAGGAGTCGTAATGTGGGATAGCGGGGGCCACCCTCGATGGGATGTCCCGCTATCACGACCACGCGTTCTCCCGGAGTAATGACATGGGCGTGAAAAGCGTCAGCCACGGCAGCGGCGATGCGGTCCTGACCTGGCACAATCGATCGCATCAGTACGCCGGTTACTCCCCAACTTAGAGTCAATTGTTGCAAAACCGCTGGTCGGCTTGCCACGGCTATAATTCGGGTCCAGGGTCGATGCCGAGCTACCAGCCGGGCGGTCCGACCCGTGACCGTGGGAATGATCAGGGCCGCAACTTTTTCCTCGGCGGCCAGGCGGCAGGCTGTCGCCGTGAGCGGTTCATCCTGAGGGGGGATCGAAGCGGCCGGAATATCGCTACCCAAAACCACACCGCCTTCCCGCATGTGTCGTTCCGTCTCCTGAGCAATGCGGACCATGTAACGCACCGCTTCGACAGGATACTGACCGACGGCCGTTTCTCCGGAGAGCATCACGGCGTCTGTGCCATCACAGATCGCATTGGCCACATCGCTGACCTCCGCACGCGTGGGGCGAGGGTTGTTGCGCATGGAGTCCAGCATGTCGGTGGCAATGATGACTGGTCGGGCGATCGCTCGCGCCCAGGCGATGAGCCGCTTCTGCACCATGGGCACCTGTTCCAGCGGGATTTCCACGCCGAGGTCGCCGCGTGCGACCATGATGCCATCGAAGGCCTGAAGAATGCTTTCCATCTCTTCGACGGCTTCGGGGCGTTCGATTTTGGCCAGTACAGGGACATGCAGACCCACAGCAGCGCAGGCCCCACGGACCGCCTCGGCCGCGGCCGCATGACGGACAAAAGAGAGAGCCACCCAGTCCACCTGCTCCGCGGCGGCCACTTCCAAGGCTTTCTGATCCCGTTCGGTGAGTGCAGGCAGGGATAAGCGAGTATCCGGGAGATTGAGCCCTTTATTGGGACTAAGTACACCACCCACTACCACGCGTGCAGCCAACCGCTTGCCAGCCCATCCCACGGCCTCCCATTGCATCCGCCCATCATCCACCAAAAGCCGTTGTCCGGGTCGGATCTCCGCTAATACCTGAGGTTCCGTTACTCCCACGACATGTGGTATATTTTGCCAATCGTCTCCGGGGGTTACGTACACCCAATCTCCCGGGCGGAGGGATGCCGTCGTGGGAAGTAACAGGCGGAGCTTGGGACCGGGCAGATCCGCTAGCACGCCCACCAGCCGCCCCGCCTGGGCCGCTGCCTGACGCCAGGCACGAATGCGGCGGATATGATCTTCGGCTGTTCCATGGGAGAAATTGATCCGGGCCACATCCGCACCCGCCTCCAATAACCCTTTCATCTGGTCCGGAGGGTCTGTGGACGGTCCCAGAGTGACGATGATCCGTGTCCGTCGTTGACCATCGATCGTGTTCAATGGTTGGCTACCTTTTTCACTGCTTGCCTACCTTCCTTTCCAAGCCGGGCAGGGAAGTGATGCCAAACCTGGTTACGGTTTTCCTCCTACCCGCTTCGGTCCTTTTACGCCGTTTTGTATTGTAGCGAGCCCCATGACTTCGACTGGCGATACCACATCTGTATCGTAGTGAGCCCTGTGACTTCGACTGGTAAGACCACGCACTGGGGAAATTTCCTGCTGCATCCCGCCGCGGACCCATTTCGGCTGACAGCCTCTCATCGTATCTTATTGGGGCGTACTGCAGTGTGGACGGGTAGGGGAAGCGGACCTCATTCCTTCCGGCTCCGGTTGCAGAACAGCGCTTGTGCGGAATGACCGCAGATAAGAGGGTGGAACGGGTCGTACCGAATTCGGCTTGATGGCTGTTTGGGAACAACTATGCCTGTGACGCGGATGGGATTGTATGTCGTAGCCGGTTGATGCCCATGAGAAATACAGGGGTTATCCTACTCTCAGGGGTTATCCTACTCACCGACGTAGGGGAGCAATCCCATGTAGCGTGCCCGCTTGACGGCCTCTGCCATCGCACGCTGGTAGGTGGCACACAGGCCGCTCCGCTTCCGTCCAAATAACTTGGCATTGCTGGTCATCATCTTCTTCAGATTCACCACGTCCTTGTAGTCCACAAAGGCCGGACGTGGACAACCCTGCTTGGTGCAGTAACGACACTCGAGATGACGATGGCGTCGCAGTTTCTTCGGTTGCATAACGTTCGGGCTCCTCTACTTTACGCTTTTCCCGATAGCGGATCGACCGTGAAGAGCAGGGGGTCAAGAGTACCACTGCCTGCTATTATCCGGAACTCCCTATCGCTTTGTGCCTTCCTCGGGTCAAGGAAAACTTTTATCCTGGATGCAAGATTGCCGAAGGGAAAGCTTTCTCCGCAGCCCGTGGGTGGGCAACTCCCCTCATGGCTTTCCGTTCCAGGGAATAGTTAGCGTAGGAACCTGTGCCGGCGTGGACAGAGGGGAGCGGAAACGGAGCGAAAGATGGTATTTCCGGTTCGGTTACAACTCGTACTCACCTTTCGGTTCCGTTTTGCGTACATCGGTAATGTCGGCTACCATAATGACCGGCAGGTACCGTTCCTGTCCGGGTACCTTGACGAATTGGATTTGCCCCTTGACTTCCACCCAGTCGAAATCTTGGAAGCCACTCAAGGCTTGCGGTACCACAATGCGAACACGCAGAGGCACGGTGTCCGCAGCACAGCAGGTCATCTTGAGCCGGAAGAGGGTAAACTCCTTGTCGCCCAAGCGACGAAAGCGGCCTTCGAGGATAGCGGTCTGCCCCTGCAAGCTTTGCCGTTTCGCCTCGTCAAACGCTGCATCATTGAGGTCATTGAAGCGCATACGCCGCCCTTCGCCGCCGAGCAGTTCCAGGCGGGGCTGACTGCCATCGGGCTTGCGAGTTTCCAACAGACGCAGTCCGGTCTTGGTTTTCAAGGTGCGCTGAAGACTGCCGTCCTCCAAGGTTTTTTCCTCAACGATCTCGGCGTCCTTAGCTAGCTCCTGGAGCAGTTCGGCCCCAAGGGACGATTCCTGGCCCAACATACGGAGCTGGCGTTCTTTGCTGTAAGTGGCGTTGGGCAGACCCAGGAAGTACAAGGAAACGGGAAATATCAGCACCAGCAACCGGGCCATGACCCACGATAAGTCGTGGCTGTGTCCGTGGTCCACTTCCTCATCCTCTTCTTCAGAATCCGTCTCGTTATGGTGCCCCGCATGCCCATGTTGGGAGATAGGGGCTTCTGGAGCGGCAGGTGGGGACGGAGCGGCTTGCTCATGAGCATGAATCTGTTCCGTTTCGGCTTCGCGTTGCTTGTTGGAGTGTGTGTGGGGATGATCTCCACAACCGTGGTCGTGGTCATGGTCGTGATGATGGTGATGATCGTGAGAATGCACATGCAAGTGGCCGTCGTGGATGTGGACGTGACCGGCGTGGGCTTGCAGCAGTCCCGCCTCGTACCAGATGGCCACCGCACGCAGAATCACCAGACACATAATGGCGATGCCGCCGGCCAATACCCAGGTATGAAACTGAGGGGCCAGCAGGTTGTTCAACATGCCACCCCGATACATCTGAATCGCTACAAACCCGAACAGGCCGGCGACCAAAATCGTGAGTAACTGTTCGGTAAAGTAAGCACTGATGGCTTCACCTTCGTGATGGTGGTGGCCATGATGGTGCTCGTGAGTGTGATCAGGCATATCGGTCATGGTATAAACCCCAGGATGCTGAAGTTGCGTTTGAGCAGATTGTTGTCTTTCGGAAAATACTGGCCAGTCATCGCAGGATATCATCCGGGTAAACCCGTCCAACCGTTGAGCTGATAAATCAGATGGATGAGCGCGGTATAGAGGAACACTTGTATGGTCACTGCGGTGAAGATGATCAGGATCAACCGGGGACGGAAGATACGTGTGTACATCATCATCAACTTGATATCAATCATGGGACCATAGACGAGGAAGGCCAGCTTGCCGCTGATGTGCAGGCTAGTGAAGCTGGCAGCGACGAAAGCATCCGCTTCACTGCACAAACACATCAGGGCTGCCAATACCATCATACCGCCGATGACCAGCAGCGGGGCTTCCCTCGACAGGCGTTCGACTTCATCGGGAGCGATGTATTGTTTGGCTACTGCAGCCAGAACGGCGCCTAGGATCAGAAAAACCGTAATATCAACAAAATCATGCAGGGCCGTGGCGGAAATGTGGCTGAGACGTTGGAACAAAGTTCGCCGGCCGACGGATTCGGAGCTGGAGGAGGTTGAGGGAGACAGGTTGTTCTTTCCTGGCGGTCTCGGATGGGCTAAAGGGGTCAGCAAATCGGAACCATACAGGCGATACTGCCAATGTACGATCAAGGCGGTGACCACAGCCACCAGGAATCCTAATCCGCAGCGTAATCCTACCATCTCCGGTCCGATCTTGTGATCCCGGAACGCAAACCAGGTGCTGAAGATGACCACCAGGTTGATGATCGGTCCGGCGAGCAAATAGGCGATACAACAGGCTAGGGGTAGTCCCTTGCGCAAGAGCCGGCGCATGACGACAACAATTCCGCACTCGCACATGGGAAAAACGAGTCCCAGGCCAGCACCCACCATTACCGAAGGAAGAAGCCGAGGTGGCAGAATACGGGTGATGAATTGCTGAGGCAGAAACTCTTCCAGTACCCCAGCTATCACCGCTCCGACCACAATGAAGGGCATGGCCTCCCACAGGATCGCGCTGAAGGTAAGCAGGAAATCCAAAAGCGTTGGATCCACAAGTCACCTCGTTCAGGATGCTCAAATGGATCGGTATGGGTTTGGAGCTCCGGCGACATACGCTATCCCAGTACGGTTGGGTCAGTCAGCTTGCACAGCTGATCGGTCTGGTGTAGCGACTTCGCGGAGCCAGCATCGGTTACTGGCATTGTCCGAAGGGCCAGGCTAGAGAGCAAGCCTCAGGAGGACTCGGTCTTGTATAAGCCTCAGGATGACTCGTCCTCTAAACGGGGTGATTGGTCCTGTAAAGGCGGAGAATGATCTGCCTGGGGGAGCCATGGGGAGTGCGAATGACCTGATAGCGGAGTGAAAAGACTCCCGATGCGTCTCAGGAGCATGGTGGCGAAAAAGAACACCACGGTTAGTACGACAATGAGTCCACTCGGGCCAAAGGGGATGGGTTCACCCCCGCCCAGACGTAGTTCGACACTGTTGCGCAAGCCAAAGCCTAGCAGTCCAGCACCCAGGCAGAGGGCAATGGTCAACCAGAACATTTGCCGCAGATTTCGCGCCAGGTTGGCAGCGGCGGCTGCAGGCACGACCAGCAAGGCGTTGATGAGCAAAGCCCCGACCGCCTTGATCGACAGATTGACCACCAGAGCCAGCAGTACGATGAACAGATAGTCATTGAAGCGTGTCGGCAGTCCACGAGTACGGGCCAGGGTGGTGTTGAAACTGGCGAAGACGATTTGATTGTACCGCCAGGCGAATAGCGGTACGACCAGGATCAGGATCAAAATCAGCAGAAACAGATCCTCATCGGGGATCAAGACCAGGTTACCGAAGAGAAAATATTCGGGATTGAAGTTGCTTTTCACTGCGAGGATTTGGAACAGCATCGCCCCGAAACCGATGGCAAAAGCAAAGAAGACGCCAATGACCGTGTCGTGTGCCAGGCCGGTGCGTTCGCGAACATAGACGATCCCGATACCGGCTCCTATGCCGAAGGCGACCATAACCAAGGGAACAACCCAGGTGGCCATGTTCCGGTCCGCATGGGCCAGCAGAACACCCAAATAACCGAGAGAGACGCCCGCGAAAGCACAGTGGGCCATCGCGTCCGAGAAGAAGGCCATGCGATTGCCGACGACGAGGGAGCCGACCATGCCACAAAGAGTGCAGACAATGGTGACGGCCAGCACCCCCTTGACCACGAAGAGTTCTGCTCCGAACTGTCGGGCGAGCAGTTCCACGAATTGGCCTAACGCTGTTACAAGCATGGCACGCACTACGGCTCGAGGAGGGACTGGGCGCCCTCATGCAGGATTTGCAAGGCATGGTGCGCCTGGTCCGCGGTGATGATCAGCGGTGGAGCGATTCGCACGACCTTCTTGGCTAACGGTCCTAGCAGGTGAACACCCGGTTGCTGAGGCCCCTGCCCCCGATACGCAGCCAGAACGAAAGCATTGGCCCAGTCACTGGCCGACCGCCCAGCATAATCCTGCATTTCCACGCCCCAAACCATGCCACCTTTTTCGCCGCGAACCGCCGCCACGAAGGGAAATTTCCGCAAGGCGACCAGACCTCTTTCAATCTGCTCCGAGACCGCCCGCATGGGTGTGAGCACATCCCGGCTTAGATACTCCGAAATGGTAGCCACTACCGCGGCACAACCGAGAGGATGAGCACTGTAGGTGTCCGAGGCGTCCCCGTAATTCAAAGCGGACAGTACATCCGCTCGTCCCACTGCAGCGGCTACAGGCACGCCGTTACCTAGTCCCTTACCCAGCACCACAATGTCCGGCTCTAGACCGTAGGTCTCAAAGGCAAACAGCGACCCAGTACGGCCGAAGTTGGATTGCACTTCATCGAGGATGAAGAGGATATCATTTTCACGGCAAAAGTTTTGCAAAAGTTGCAAGTAAGCCTTGGGAGGGTGGAAAGAACCTCCTCCTCCTAAATACGGTTCTGTGATTAGGGTGCCGATCTTGCGTCCAAACTGATGAAGTACCTGTTGCAATTCTCGTTCGTAAGGTGTGGGATCGAATGGCTGATCCCGCTGGCTGACATCCCGACATTCCATCATGGGAAATGAGATGAACCGTACGCGGGGGTCCCGTTCCGCATCGGTTTCACAGCCGGTGACCGCTTGGGCTAATCCCTTTTTGCCGTGGAAGCCGTAACGGGTGGCCAGAATCATGGGACGATCTCGCTGAAAGGCCAACGCCGCCCAGAGAGCTTTTTGGATGGCTTCCGAACCAGAGGCCGCCCACAAAACCTGCTCCAAACGACTGCCACCCGGTCGGGATTGCAGTAGCTGCACCAAGGCTCGGACGGCCTCAGCCTCCACAGTGGTCATCGCATTGTATGCGGTGAGGGGAACAGCGAAGCCGAAATCCTCAGTAGTCCCAGGAACTGGACATGGCCTAGGTGCCGAATGTCCCAGGGTTACCGACTCTTGACCCACCTGTCCATGGTCACTTCCGTGCTCAAAACCTGATGCTACTGGCCAACCCATCAGGGCGAACCATTTGCGTGTCCAGGAACGTGGATAATGTCCCAAATTGGCGACCAGAACACCGGAGGTGAAGTCATACAAAGGCCGCCCATCGGCGGTCCAGAGCCAGACACCGCTAGCGCGGACCAAGGCAGCCTGAGTGGGAGTGTACGTACGCAGAGACTTCGGTTCCCCGAAATGAAGTATGTGCCGTATGTGGTTCCCCTTCGGCTCCTGTGCGTGTTCAATCCGTGGGGGTAACACCGGATGTGTCCGAACCGTCCAACCGAAACCCCTTTCGTCTTCAGTCTGAATCGCAATGGAGGATGAGGATGTTGTGCAGTCGGTTCCAACAAGTGATGCCGTGCTGTCGAATCTGGCGGGTCCATTTCCCTGCGCAGGGAAAGGGTCGGTGGCGATGACCGAGGAAGGGTCGTAGGTCGGTTTCATAAGTGATTTTCCCCCAACGGTGGCTGCAGGCTACTCTATTGGATGATCGCCTCAGGTGTGGTCCTGTTTCCCCTCCCTTAGCTTATGCGCCCACATCCACTTAGCTTACGCTCACATCGCACTATGATCTGCTCTGAAATCCACGACAACGGCTTTAGCATGGGATGTTATGAAGTTATAAGGACGAGCGTGGACATTGTTCCACGGATGGGATGTCACCGTAATTTTCTCTTACTTCTTTGCATCATACTCGGGGAGCATACAATACCGTGGTTTTGGGATTACCTGGTTCGTAGAGGACCAGGCCACCATCGGGCCCATTGACTCGGACGATACAGCCAGGCTTTCCTTGAGCAGCACGCTCCAGTATGGCTTCCAGAGCCTGCACAATCGCCACGCAACGGCGGTCTGCTACCAAGTCGTTATAGTCCAGCTGCTGCATAGCGCGTAGCCTGCGATCGCGTTGTTCAGGCGGGCCACCGTATTCTACGAAGGCCACCTCGCGGAAGAAACGCTCCAGAACTTCAATTCCATAGCCTCGTCGTCGGCGTTGACCCCAGGGTTCAAGAAATTCGGCATTATAGTGATGATTCGGGGTGATTTTGTACTCCTGAGGGGTACGCCCTTCAATCGTAACTTCCACCCCCCGTTTGCGTTGATGAGCGTTCCAGACCCCGTTGTCGAAGCGAAACTGGACCTCCTGCTCGACATAACCGGGAAAATTATCAGGTGTCACCCAACTTGTGTGGATATCAAAGGCGGCTTCGCGTTGATCGGGATGCCGATAGACCACCTGCAACTGGACGGAATCCCAAGTGGGACCATCGACGCTTCCCACGAGTCCACGCTGACCGGTGGCGCTTACCCGCTCCAGGGACCACCAGGGGCCAAATGTAAAATCGATCAGTTTCAGGTAATGGACCGCCACATAAGTAGCCGGATTGCGCCCGTGGATCCATTCTGCGAATTGGTTTCCGCTGATGGATTTCGGTTCCAACAATGAACAATAACCGTTGTTGACATGCTGGAGTACACCGTCCTGGACCAGAGTCCGTAGCCGCTTATGGTCTGGGTCGAGCAGTTTGTGGTAAACCACCTTGGCCAGGACCCCCTGACGCTGAGCTAAAGCGACCAGGTCGTCCAGCTCCGCCAGATTGAGAACGGAAGGCTTTTCGATCAGCACATGCTTACCCGCTGTGAGCGCGAGACGAGCCGGCTCATAGTGCCGGTTGTCCGGTGTGGCGATGCAGACTGCGTCGAGTGGTTGGCGCAAAAGCCGCTCCCAGGCATCGGCTCCGAATAGATTCTCACAGCCAGGGAAGAGATGTCCCCGTTGACGCAGGTAACGAGCAGCTCTTTGACCGGTGCGGGAAACCAGGGCTGATAACTGCACCTGAACCGGGCCGGTGGTTACGTCATAAAGTGGCGACGTAGCTGCTTCCTCAAAGAAAGGGGCATAGGTCTCCTCGAAAATCATGCCTACGCCGACCATTCCCACACGAAGCAAAGGTATCTGGTGTTGCAATGCTTCTCCCCTTTCTGTCGCTCATCCCGGTTTATTGCGATTTCGATACATGGACTACCCCAGGGGCGACCCATCGGTCGCGGTTGGGCAACTCTCCCTCAAAGTGGCCCTGGTTCTGAACTACCGTAATTATTACGGTTCCACCCCCAAGTAACCCTGATTTTGTAACTACGGAGATTATTATTGAGGACCAGTCTGGGAGAGGTCAGCCGGGAAGGGGTTGTCAGGGCGAATCCATAAAGTGAAACACCGGGAGTGCAACACAGGGACCAGCATGCCCATTCCAACTGATCACATGCCCATTCCAACTGATCAACAGATCGGGGTAGCTCCCTCCATCGGTTAGAAACCGACGATCTCAGGCGTCCATCATTGGGACGGTATGCCGAAACGGGAGTTATGCCAAAACGCCAGGATCGGGGAAGTCGTCCATCACCACCGCACGTAAACAAAAAAGATGAGGAAACTCCTCCGAAAGGGTGAGGAAACTCCACCGATCCGAAGGTACGGAGGTGTTCGTCCCAGGCGACCTCGATCATGAGGAAGCCTCGGGAAATACCTTGTCAGGTGTCGGTAGCCGCGTCACAATCCATACAACAGTTGTGGGATGAGGAATTCCTGGATACCAGGTGAACGTGCGCCTCAGAGGTGTCCTACAGGAGCTACGAAACAGGGTCATGGCCATGACATCATCCGGGACTAGGACATATCGCATTCGATATGGTGCTGCTTTGCTTCTGGGGGGAGCTATTGCTCTACTGATCGGCTGGAGTGATTTGTTGATCGGTCAGGTGATCATACAACCAGTCCAGCCACCTGTGCCCGGCCAACCGAACGAAGATAAGAAAGAGAAGGATGGGGGAGAAGAGCGGCCTGAGGACGAAGAGGATGTACCGTTTTCCTTCCCGTACGATCGGAATGTGCGGAATTATTTGCAGGGTGCACGCGAATATCTGGCAGGTTCCAAACAGCCCCCATGGCAGACAGTTACGGCTTTGCTGCAGAACATTCTCGAGTCCAAGAGCGATTCGTTTTACAGCACATACTACACGGTGGGTGGGAAGAAGAAGCTCCATCGCGTGAGTGTCCGAACGGAAGCGAACCGTATCATCGCCTCTTTTCCCAAGGAGGGACTGGAGTTTTATCAACAGGCTTATGGGCAGACCGCTTCGGCCCAGTTGGATGAGGCGATCCGGAATCATTACGACCTGGCCCGCCTGACCGAGGTATCGCAAAAGTATTTCCACACACGGGCCGGGGGAGAGGCCACAGTGCTGTTGGCTTCTCTTCATCTGGAACGAGGCAATTATCTGGAAGCGGCCTATGCGTTGGAACGGCTCTGGCAACGTCCCAATAGTGACGAGTTGAAGACCCCATGGACCCTCTTCAAAGCTGCCTTGGCTTTTCAGCGGAGTGGCGATCCTCGGCATGCTGAGCTACTCAAAACGGTTCTGGCAGAGTTGCAACGCCAGACCCTACGTCGGGGCGGTTTGCAGATCGGTCGGCGGGTTTATACTTATGAGCAATTGCTTGCGGAGATTCAGCGTCCTGTTGAAGGGTTGCGTGTAGTCAACACCCTCAGTGACTGGCCGGTGCGGGGAGGAACGGCCGCACGTAATGGTGTGACCTCTGGTGGTCCGCCTTTTCTGGTTCCCTTGTTTCAAGCCCGCCTCTTGCCCTACGCGACGAGCCCTGCAGCTCAACAGGCCAGCGATTGGATCCGGCAGCAGTTGGAGGATGCTTATCGGCAGCCTTCCTCGGCGGGTTCGCGTTCGGAAGTGTGTCTGCCGAGTTTCTTCCCCATCACCACGGGAGATGCCGTTATCTTCCGGACTTATGACGGTATTTATGCGGTGGCCCTGCGTGATCAAGTTGTTCACGGTCGTGTAGTCCGTGCCGGTGAATTGCTCTGGGCTTCCCGCACCGAAGTCGGTCTGTTCCAGCTTCTGTCCTCCAGCGAGTTCAAAGATGAGTCCAGCCCCGAGGCGAAAATCAAAGGATGGTGGGAGCACATCAAGCGAACGCCACTCTCCAGTGTGCTCTACGAAAACCCCTTGCTCGGGAGCCTCTCCCACGATGGGGAGTATGCCTACTATGTGGATGACATTTGGCTGGCCCCGCCCTTAATGCGCAGCAACCCCAACATGGGAATCATTGTGCCCCCGAGTTATCGTCGGGAATCGCCACTAGGCAAGTATGTCCATGCCGGTCAACTGGTGGCTGTCCATCTGAAAACCGGTAACCGCGTCTGGCAATTGGGAAGGGTGATCGAGCATCGTTTCCCGGGCGATCCGTTACCTCCACCTTTGCCTGCACCTCTCAAGGAAGATGAGGCTGATCAGACCACCAGTGCCTTCCATCTCTGTCTGGATGCGATTTTCTTAGGGCCCCCATTGCCGCTCAATGGCAAGCTTTACGTACTCATTGAACAAGCAGGTGTCATCCGCCTGTTGTGTCTGGATCCGTACAACCTGGAACCCGTTCCGGGTCGCCCCCACATCCGAACGCCTGTGTTGCTGTGGAACCAACGCTTAGGTCAACCCGCGCAGACCCTGCCTGAGGATGGGGTGCGACGCTTCCAAGGTTGCTTTTTGGCAGCCAGCGACGGAGTCATCATTTGCCCGACCAATTCTGGTGCGGTCATCGCCGTGGACCTGATGTCGCACAGTCTGCTCTGGGCTTATGCGTACGGACGGGTCAGCCGCCCCTCCCAAGTCCCTCCGGGTGGTGGCGTGATTATTCGCCCTGGGATGCCGCCCAACATGGATCTGGGTTTGAAAGCGAACCGCTGGCACGCCGCCACCCCCATCATCGCTTCCGGGCGGGTGATCCTGACAGCCTACGACTCCGAGACCCTGGATTGTCTGGATTTGCGCACGGGTCGCTTGCTCTGGTCTGTTCCACGGGATGTCAATGATCTTTACGTGGGTGGCGTCATTCAGGATAAAGTCATCGTCGTGGGGCGGAACCAAGTCCGGGCGTATCACCTGTTTGGGGAAGACAGTCAGCTGCAGCGTCCCCGTGTTGCCTTCGAGGGCGTGGTGATTCCAACTCCCACCGGCCACGGAGCTGCAGGCAAGGGCGTGTATTACATCCCCGTTCGTCCGGAAAATGCAGGACGGGGAGAAACGCCAGCCGCGGAAATCTGGGCGATCGATGTGGAGACCGGAACGGTCCGCTCGAAAACAGCAGCCCGTCTCCTCGGCAACGACGCAGAATTGGTCCGTTTCGGCTTAGGCAATCTGGTTTTCCTGGACAATCTTGTCATTACTCAATCGGCGTGGGAATTGGCGGCCTACCCCTACCTGGAACAGAAACGACGCGAGATGGATCGCCTCCTGGCAGCCAATCCCAATGACCCCATCGGTTTGATTACCCGGGGTGAATTGCATCTCGATGAAGGCAAGATTCTGGAGGCCATCCGGGACTTTGACGCTGCTTTACAGAACAACCCCCCTGAAGAAAAACGCATGCTGCTGCGTGAGAAGCGCTACATTGCCCTGACCGAACTCTTCAGCAAGGATTTTCCGGCGGCGGAACCCTATGCTCGAGAATACCGCGCTCTATGTGAGTTGCCCCCAGTCGCCGGCGAACTCCCGGAAGATAGAAGCCGACGCCTGGAAGAAACCGAGCGTCGAATCCGTCGGTTTGAATACCTGATGGCACGCGGACGGGAACAACAAGGGCGTCTGGTTGATGCGTTTGAGCATTACCTTCGCCTGGCCCAGCTCGGAGATGCCAAGAAACTGATCGATATGCCCAATGACCCAAATGTCCGGGTTCGTGCGGATATATGGGCCCGCGGACGCTTAGAAGCCTTGCTTCAGAATCCCACAAGTGCCGAAGCCAGAAGCCAACTGGAACAGCGTCTGCAGCAGGAGTGGAATGAAGTCCGGCACAGCAATGATCTCAACCGGCTCCGTCGATTTGTCAGCATTTTTGGAGCACATACCTCGTTAGGAGCCCAGGCACAACTCTACCTGGTGGAACGACTCCAGGAAACCCGTAACTCTGCCGATTTGCAGGAAGCTCAACAGTTGCTCCTGCAGTTGCGGATCGCGGCCCCGGATCGAACCTTCCGTGCCCGAGCCATCGAACGCCTCGCCAGCATCTTGATCCAGCAGCGTCACCTGGAAGATGCCGTGGCACTATACCTGCAACTGGAGCGAGAATATCCCGATGTCATCATCCGGGATAACACCACGGGTGCGGACTTCGCCATCCGGTTACTCACCGACAAACGCCTGCTCCCCTATCTGGAGCCTCAGCGTTACCCCCTACCGGCTCGCTACAAAGCGGAGTTGCGGCAAGAACCCCAGCCCATCCTGCCTCAATTTGAATTAGCACCCCAGGGCGAATTGTTCCCCATGTATCGCCGCTTCCGCTTCGTGCTTGACCAGACCATTTCCGGCAATGGGTACTGGGCCCTACGGGTCTTTGACACAGTGACCGGCAAAGAAGAAATCCGCTTTGCGGGAATCACCCCCCAAGCCAATTTCTATGTGCCCAATGGTTCCGGGTTGGCGTGCAGCCTCCAAGGTTGTGGTCACCTGCTCCTGCTTCACTTCGGCTACATGATCTACTGCTACGATCTGAGCCAGGGGAAGGAAAACCGTGCGGAATTGTGGAAAATCAATCTCCTCGGCGAGGGGAACGCACCAAACCCCAATCGAGGGATCCAGGGGCAAATGCTTCCCAATGGGGATGTCGTCATCCGCTATGACAGCAATTACTCCGTGACTGTGGGCAAAATGAGTGTGATCCAACCGAGCTATGTCGCTGTTCTGACCGCCAACGGCCTGGAAGTGTACGAGCCCCGCTCTTTGGAGCGACGGCTTTGGACCCGACAAGACATCAAAGATCGCACACAAATTTATGGAGACGAACGGTATGTTGTTCTGGTCGAGACGAACGCCCAAGGTCGGCCCACAAGCATCCGCTTGCTCCGAGCCATCGATGGGACCGCCGTGACGGAAGCACCGGATCTGGGACCCACCTTGGCTAATGCCACAAACTTCAGCATCGTTGGGACTCAGGGTTTGGTGCAGCAGGGTGGTGGGGATCAGGAATTGATCTTCCGCCGTCTGGACCTGGCCACGGGTAAGGAGATCTGGCGTAAAGAGTTTCCCGCAAAGGTTGTGCCATTTCAAGCGCTTCGGGCAGGTCTGGTGGGTGGTCTCCATACAGGGGAGGGGACAGCCACGATTGTGGATGCGCTGAACGGCCAGGTACGCGCCACTCTGCGTATCGATGCCGAAAATCTGGAGACGCATGTCAAATCTTGCACCCGAGTATACCTGCTCACGGACCCGAGGCGTTATTATCTCATCCTTGATCAAAATCCCAACAAACCGGCCCCGAATGGTCGGCGACGAGCCCAAATCGGAGGCGGACAGACCCTGAATATGCTGAACATCAACGGCCCGATCTATGCTTTCGATCGGAACACCGGACGGCGGTTGTGGTTCCACGGTGATGGGGTACTGGAACAGCATCAGCTTGTCATCGACCGCTTTGAGGAACTTCCTGTAATTATCGCCGCGGCGCCGTGCCACAATCGTCAAGGTGCCATCGTCTATCAGGCAACAGTGATCGAGAAGGAACGTGGGCGGTTGTTGTTCGATCAGACCCTGCCATGGCAGGGATTCTTCCAGAAACTGGATGTCAACTTCAAGAATGGGGAGATCGTGGTCGGCACCTATAATCAGCGGATCCACATGATTCCGGATGCATCGTCACCGCGGTCTGTCGGTCAACCGTAATGGCTCGAACCCTATAGACTATAGGGTAGCTTGAACCCTCAGATACAGATACCCAGCCAGCCCGATATGGTCGAGTCTCACACCGCCTGAGCTGTCAGACCGAACAGTTGGGACGCTGGTCCGAAGGCCACTAATGTGCACGCATGGATCGGATAGAGATCCAGGCAAGCACGAATATCGGCCATTTGGACTGCCTCGTAAAGTTGCAACTCGGTATCCAAATCGTGATAGCTGCCTGTGCTTTGCCACATTTTCGCCAGTGAAATCATGTGGCCCATGGGACGTTCTCCGACCCGAACGATCCGGGAGGCAATTTTGTTCTTGGCAATCTGGAGTTCTTCGGCGGTGATCCCCTGATTTTGCACATCGTTGAGAATGCGTTGGACCCGTTCCAGGTTGGCCTCGGTTTGCTCCGGCTCACACGAGTAGGAAACATGCAGGCAACCACTGCCGTCGTGTTCATAGTAGTTGCAATCGGCGGAATCGGCGTGACCAGGATCGACTAATTCCCAGTAGAGTCGGCTCCCGGTGCCATCTCCGAGGATCATGGCAAGAATGTCGCAAGCGAAACGGTGGGGGGAGTCGGCTGGTGGCGCAGCGGTGAGAAGCATAACGTGCTCCTGGACGACACGGTCACGTCTGAGGACATAAGTACCCGGGGAACGTCGCCATTCTCGCCGATCAGCACGCCCCGAGGTTCCCCGAAACCACTCTGCACAATATTGCTCCGCGAGATGGACAATTTGCTCCCCCCGGACCGGTCCCGCCACGGAGAGGATGATATTTTCCGCTCCATAACGCCGGTGGAAGTACTCAAGCATCTGGTCCCGCGTCAGAGCGCCGATGCTCTGGAGGCTCCCCAGAATGCTATGACCTAAGGGGTGACCGTCGTAGTACAGCTTGCGGGCTTGTTCCCAGGCAACGGACTCCGGCATATCCTCGTACATCTTGATCTCTTCCAGAATCACTTGTTTTTCGACCTCGAAGTCCTCAGGACGCAAGCTGGGTCGGAGAATGTCTGCAAGAATGTCAAAGGCTTGGGGTAGATACTCAGGCAAGACCGCCGCATAAAAAACTGTATTCTCTTCACTGGTGTAAGCGTTGTAAGCAGCTCCGATGCGATCGAAATCCCGGTTGACATCCCAAGCGGTGCGTCGAGCGGTCCCCTTGAAGGCCATATGCTCGAGAAAATGAGACACGCCCGCTTCTGCTTCACTTTCATCGCGAGCCCCGGTTTTGACGAAAAAGCCGATGGCCACCGACCGGGACGTGGGGAGGGTCTCGGTCAGCACTGTCAACCCGTTGGATAGTACCGTGTGGAAGAAGGACATGGATCACCTCACACAAAAGGCTCGCTCCAAACCAGGCAGCCATAACCTCGCAAGTTGGATCGGATGCATAAGAGGTAATGGTTCCCACCTGACTCAGGCATAGCCTCGTTGCCAGAACACCCACCAGAGTACGGCGGCGAGCCAGAGAAGAACCAGGCCAATGTAGGCGATGACAAAGGGTGCAGCGATCTCATCCGGTTCGCGGATCGGAGAAATTGGGGATGCTGGGGGGTTCATCGTGGGCCTCTCTATCAATCACGGGGCAGGATTCTTCACCGACAATTTATAGCAGGAGTCCCTCAGGCTTGTCCGGAAACTAGGCGGGGGTGGAAGTCTGATAAGGATGGCAATTCGCAGGCAAGGTCAGCGGATGAGGGCCGAGAGTGACCACTGTGATCGGCTCGCAAGGATAAGCACGCACATGCTCCAGGATCATGTCCGCAGTGAGTTGATCGATGATCTGCTGCATCTCGTCATAAGTGCGGACCCGGCCTAAGAAAAACCAGTCCGAAGCCATGATGCTGGCACGGGTATTGGTCGATTCCTGCTGCATAATCAGGCCGGATTTCAGACCAGCTTTGACGCGGTCCACTTCATCCGAGGTTACTCCCTCTGCGATGCGTTGCAGTTCACTGAGTGTGACTTCCAAGGTTTGTTGTGCCCGGTCCGCACTGGTCCCGGCATAGCCGACGATCGCCGCAAGATGCCGGAATGTTTTATGACTCAACGAGATCGTATAACACAATCCCCGTTTTTCCCGCACTTCCATAAACAGACGGGAACTCATCCCGCCACAGAGGATCGCTTCGGCCGCCCGAGCGGCGTAATACTGCGGATGATGGACCGGCACGCTCGGGTACGCAAAAGCGATGTGGGTTTGATGAGTATCCTTGGCCAGGTGCCGGGAATAGGGTACATGAGAACCGACGGATAGTTCCGGAAGGGGACCCGCTGGCCAATCACCAAAGAGACGTTCTACCGTGTCGCGTAAAAGTTCCCATTGAATATCTCCCGCGACCGCGAGGATGATGCCGTTGGGTTTGACGCATCGTTCATAATGATGACGCAGGGTCACGGGGGTGACCGCCCGAATCCCCTCGGCGGTTCCATAAGAGTCCTGATTCAACGGGTGTGGAAAATGACAATGGTACAGTTCAATCCGTACCTGGCTGGAAGGATTATCTTCGAGAGAATCCAGGTCCTGGAGTGCGAGGGATTGTACTGCCGGGAGTTCCTCAGGGGGGAGATGCGGTCGGCGCAGAATGTCGGCATATACCTCCAGCACAGCCGGCAGATGACGGGCCAGCATGGAACATCCCAAATGCAAAGCGATGCGGCCGGTGGATTCGGATCGGTCGGTTCCCAGGGAATTCAGCAGGGCGGTCAATTCCCGGTGACTGCGGGACCCGGCACCACGCACGATCATTTCCGCAAGTATGCCGCCGATGCCGCGCTGGTCGGGCGGATCGTAGGCGGAACCACCAGGGATCAGAAAGTTGAAAGCTGCCGAACGCACATGTTCCATACGTTCAGCAATCAGGACCATACCGTTAGCTAGAGTATGTTGGAACAGCGTGTGGCTCACAGGTGACTTCGTCCTCAGTATGGTTGAGAGTAGGGTGGAGATAGGGGAGAATGTTACAGTGGTTCCTCCCAGTTCGGACAACCGGATTGTGGACCAGCTCGTATTTCTCCCGCAGCATCAGGGTCTCGGCCCCTGACCTCTCCTATGAGGGCTTCACGATAAAGAGTTTTGTAGCAACGGAAATGATGGCGGCGATACAGATGGGCGGCCGCCAGATTGCTGGCCGTCACTTCCAAATAGACCCGACGCACGCCTGCTTCGTACAGGCCACAGAGACCGCGACGCAGCAGGGCACTTCCCAAACCTCGGCCCCGGTGGCTGGGCAAAACAGCCAAATTGATAATGACCCCGTATACACCGCTATCCAAAGCGGCTTGGAGACAGGCCACATCTTCTCCGTCCTGATGAGTGATCAACCAGTTGGCACAAGGACAGAAACCGCGCCAACGCGCCAGGCTACGAGCCAGTACCCGGCATCCGGTCAAAGTGCTCAGTGCAGGAAGGATTCGGGCGTCGGGGGAATCCTGAAAACTCTGATATAGGACGGCAGCATGACGCTCGACCATCGCTTCCGACCAGGGCACCCACAGGTACTCGTGGGGGAGCCGATTCTCCCCCACCGGCTCCTCGGATAAAACGCATTCCATCATGTAACGCTTAAAGTTATCTCGCATCACGAACCTGCGGAAACGGTGGGGGACGATGATAGATACCGCTACGCTTTTCGGGGCTGAGCATCTGAGCATGCCATGAAGACACACCCATCCTTCTCGCACCGCTGCGTTCTTCCTCCTCTGAAAGTTTCGTCCTGAAGGCAGAATTTCTGTCCCGGACGCCTAACGTCTTATACCTCGCAGATAGGCGAGCAAGTTGGCCACATCCTGCGGTTGCAGTTCTTTTTCCAGACCTTCGGGCATCAGGGACATCGGAGTTGCTTGGAAGGAAAGGATCGCTTTGCGCAGTAGGGTATCCTCGGCTCCGTCGGGGCGACGGAGGGTGATGCTGGTGGGCGTTTCGGCTACGAGGATACCGGTCAGAACACGCTCATCTGTTGTGGTGACCTGGTAAGCCCGGTAGCGGGGGTCCACTTCCCGATTGGGATCGAAAACAGCAATGAGAATATCCTCTTGCGATTTGTTACCGAGCACGGCGAGCAGATCCGGACCAACGGCATGGCCGATTCCATCGAATCGGTGGCAGGAGGCACAATGTTTCTGGAAAACCAGTTTTCCGGCTGTGGCGTCTCCCCGCAGGTGTAGGGCACTTTGGTAGGTTGCGACGACACGGGCACGATCCGGATTGATCGTAAGCGACACAACGGTTTGGGCCTTCTGCCGGACCTTGGTGTCCGGGTGTGTGCGCAACTGCTGGATTTGGGCGGTGGACAACTCGCTGACAGGGATTCGCCGCTGCTCGATAGCTTCGAGCAGGGATAGGATGCGATCTGGTCGGCTCAAAAGGATGTCGCGAGCTTGAGTGCGGACGGCTGGCGCAAAGGTGGGATAACGTTCCAGCAGCAACGCCGTCGCCCGGGGATCGTTGTGCGAGGCCAGGGCCGTAAGAGCGACTTGTTGAACGGTTGATGGCACGGACGGTTGAAGCACTTGTTCGAGGGTGGGCAGAATCCAGTCTAGGGGAGCAAAACTTAATAAGCGCATCGCTGCCAGCCGTGATGACATCGGGGCTTGCTCATCTGTCACGGTTCGGCACGCTTGTTCCAAGTGGACCTTGATCGTGGCCACAGCTGCTTGGGCCTCAGAGGGAGGTTGGGATAGCCAGACGGCCAGACTGATGCGTGCTTGTCGCATACCCTGTCCCAATCCCTCAAGCAGGTTCAGTCGCAGGGCTTCACTTGTCCGGTTCTCAGCAGCCAGACGGATGATACTGGCGACTTCTGGGTCACTTCCCCGTGCTCCTACCAGTGCGGCCAGCTGCTGGCACAGGTTCAGGGGTGGCGTGGACACATGCAGCAACTTGTGGAGCAACGGGACTTCGTGTTTGCAGGCTGAGCTGAACGAGGCGGTGACGAGCCAGGGATCGGCGTCGGAACGCGTGAGGAGTTGAGCCAGCAGTGGAATGGCTTGTTCGGGACGCAGGAATCCGGCCGTGAATGCAAGCTGGAAACGGACATGGGGATGGGGGTCATTTCGGAGGCGGAGGCAAGCCTCGGCGATGGTCTCGTGTTGAGGTAGGAAGCTTTCCGCCAGTCGCAGTGCCTGTTCACGGACACCGGGAAGAGGGTCATCAAACAACGGGAGCAGATCTTCGGGCCGGAGTTGGCCAAGGCCGTGGAGAGTCCAGGCCAGGTTGACCCGTGCCGGCTGACCGCGAGTGCGGTTCAACAGAGGTCGTAACGTGTCGGCGGCAGCGACATCCTGGCGTTCCAGGAATAAGCGTTGGGCGGTGCGGCGACGCCAGGAGTTGGGATGAATCAGCTCTTGGGCCAGCTGAGCACGATCGAGTACCGTCAGGTCCGGCAAGGGTTGCGGTGTGTACCCTTTGGGGGTAACACGCCAGATGCGACCGCGATGACGGCTTTCGAGGTTGAGTTGTTGTTTGATGTCCTCGGGCAGGGACAGAGGAGTTTCGATGACTTCCCGATAAAAATCGAGGATGTACAGGGCACCTTCGGGCCCGACGGCCAGGCAGACAGGACGGAACCAGGTGTCCGTCGAAGCCAGAAATTCGCGGTCGGGGTAAACACGAACAGCGCGAAACAACGAGCCCTGGGGGATCAGGCGCTCGCAATGAATCAAATTGTTGGCAGGATCGCACACAAAGTTGTTCCCGTAAAATTCCGAAGGAAACAGATTGCCGGTGTAGATGCAGGGACTGCAGGCCGAGGTGAAGTAGCCCCCCGGAACCAATTCTGTGGCAGCAAAACGTTGGGCGTCAGCAGCCGCGGCCCGACGTGTGGTGCGTTCCACACGCCAAGGTTCAAAAGGGGAAATGCGATAAACCCGGGCGGCAGGACCGTGTTCGGGAATATCCACGGTGACCGTGGAGACCGGCAAATACGGGTTCCGACGCAGATAGTGTTCGGGAAGGACGATCTGACGGAGGTGCTGGCTATTGGTTGCGGTGAACCAATGTCCAAAATCGTCTTCGGTCAGACCATACTGGCCACCGCCGCTGGTAGGTTCCAGGCTGGCAGGCCGATCAGGGCGAAAGCGCAGGCCGCGATTGCGGAGCTGAACCGGCGGAGCCTGGGGATTTTCGACCGAACGCACCAGACCACCGTTGTATCCACCACAAGCGTACAGCCAATGATCCACTCCCCAGTGCAGCGAGTTGACTAGGGCCTGAATGTTATCCAACTGGAAGCCAGTGTAAAGGGTGGTGGAGCTGTCGGCGACACCATCGCCATTGGTGTCGCGGAAAAAGATCAGATCGGGGGCCACCGCGACGATTACGCCATCGCGGTAAGGGGCGATCCCCATGGGAAAGCGTAAGCCATCGGCGAAAATGGTCGAGCGGTCGAAGCGGCCATCACGATTGGTGTCGATGAGGCAGCGGATGCGCCCGCGTGTCTCCGGTCCTGTCCCGACTCCTCCGTTGGGATAACCCCGCATTTCGCAGACGTAGAGCCGGCCGCGGGCATCGAAACACATCGCTACAGGGTCGATGACATCCGGTTCCGCCGCTACCAGTTCGATCTGGAACCCCTCGACAAGGCGGAACGAGGCCAATTCCTCCTGCGGGGACAGAGGACCCGGAGCCTGAGGCAGCTTATGATTTGCACCCGCCTGTTGCTTGACTTTTGTGATTATAAGCTCTTCAATCGCAGGGCTCCACTTTCCCGGCATGCCGTAATAAATCTGGGAAAAGTCAGCTTCATACCCCCCTTCCTGGAGCAGGCGTGCCGAAGGAATGTAGGCCATAACATCATTCGCATAAGCGGTGATCCATAGGGCCGGTTTTGGGGGTAATTCCTTTTTCAAACGTAGGGCGTAATCGACAACCACCTCTCCACCCAAAGCAACCCAGTGAACCTGTTCACCCAATGTCCAGGTTTGTACCGGATAGTACGGGTAGGTGTCCGAGATGCGGCCACGTGTTTCCAGTTCTTGAAGCAAACGTTGGGCACGGCGTTGCACCGCGGGGTTTTTGCTCAACAAATCCGCGTTGATCTGCTCGCGGCCAGGCACCGTATCGATTTTGAGGGTGATGGTGTCGTAGCGACTTGTGAAGGGGCCGCGAATCGTCTGGAGCGATCCCAACACGACCTTACGCACCGCTTCTGCCAGCTCCTGACCATGCTTTTCGCAAAGCTCTAGCGTACCCCGGGGATGGGGGTTAGCGTCCCCACCACAGCCGCTCCAGAACATGGCCACTGCCCCGGGAAACGCCTTCTCTACTCCTAATTGAGCAAAGCCGGCATAATCTCCACACCACTGATAGAAGCTCAGCGTGGTATTATGACACGCATACCCGAAGACGATGACCCAGGGTTTACCGTCGGCTTTGCGGACCACCAGGACCGGCACGGAATGATCGACCGGTCCTTCTCGGTTAACTCCGAGGACGATCCCCTTGGGTGTTGGTTGACGCCGGTTGACGGCAAAGCTGGCGGTACCCTCACCAAACAGAAGCTGGACGGGCTCGAGCTTCTTCAAAGCGGAGCCGATCAGTTCGATCAGGTCCTGAGTCAGTTGGTCGGTATACTGCTCGACCTTGCGGGCTTCTTCGGCATTGAGGCCGTACATATCGATGAGATTGGCCCGTAGTACAGGTCCGCAATGGGTATGCGATGAGGTGAGCATGATGGCAGAGCGAGGAATGCCGTGCGTTTTCTCCACGGCTTGGGTAACCTTTTCGGCCAATGGTCGCGGAATGCCGATCAAATCCGTGGTGACCAGAACCAGTTTTTTCCCCTGGGCGTCCTGCAGACACAATGCCTTAGCATACAACTCATGCACTTTCCCTTCCGCCGGCTTGTTCCGCGCCGCATATCCCGCCATCCACATCGGCTCTTTCGGTGTGATTACCTTGACCGCCACGCCCGCTTTGTACTCACCCTCCGCGGCGTGACTGACGTCGGCGGCCACCGTCCATGCGGTGCCAATGATGACCATGGCGGTCCAGGCAAGTCGCAAGACTTTGAGGGGACGCATGGCTATATCCTCCTCACCGATCTCGAGGAATAGAAGGAGCAGGCAACACTACTCGTGACTTTATACCGCGGAATGCAGGCGGCTATCAGATTCTGCGTAGGAAGTTACTGATTTTTTCCGAATAGTCCTTAGCATTTTCCAGAAATATAGGAGTCAAAACGTGCGAGGGAGAAAAGTCTTGCAAACCTGTTGACAAGTTTGTAGGAGCCGCTTAGCGGGACTTGAGGGCGAAATTTTTACCTTCGTTGACCCCTTGTTGTAGTGCAACGAAACTACTAAAGACCCATGCGTAAACGCAGCGTGGACCCAAGGCAGTGCAGGTGCTGCTCCAAGGAGCGTTTATAGTGAAGCACGGATCACCAGCCGGTGTGCGACCCATTGTGGCGGTATGTGTGCCACTACCCCAGTAGGGGTCACAGGAGACACTTGTGCCTTCCTTACATTGAATTGATTCACCAATAGCGATCGTGTTGCTGGTGCCATCGGTGATATCCGTCATTCTTGTTCGTGTACTATGGCCGAAGATTCCGGAATTGACCCCCTTCATCCACGCATTAGGGGGATTGTTACATACCGTACCTTGTGATGGGTGGACCTCTCAATGCGCATGGTATTGGTGCAGGATGCGGTCCATAATAGCCAGATGAGAAAAGGCTGGCTGACTCTGAAAAGTCCTTGTTACCTCAGTGGTGTTTGCCGGCTCAATGTTTAGGGCTGAGCAGTTTCTCGATAGCATGGAGGAGTTGCTGTTCGGTTTCCGGGGCGGCGAGGGCGACGGTCGGTTCGTAGCCGCCCTCCAGGAATGCCCGGGCAGTGGGGATGTAGCCCATCCCACCGTCGCCGTACGCGACGGTGAACACGAAGGCATCTGGGCGCATTTTCTGAGCTGCCAGCTGATACTCGACGAATGCTTCACCGGGAAGAAACAGAGCGAGGATGCGCTGATTCAGGAACTCCAGGCAACTGATTTCGATGGGAATGTGGAGACGGCGAAGCCAGGCAATCTGAAAGGCAGCATTGTTGCGACGAGCGGCAGGCGCTTTGGGGTCTTCCAATACCTTGCGGCTTTCGGCTTCGCTGAAGGCCGGCTCACGACGCGGTTGGAAGCGTAGAGGCAGGAAGCGCCACTCCCAACCGTGCAACGGCTTCTTTTCAGTAGCCTTCCAGGCGGCCACCATGGCAGCGTGGATGCGGTCCCGCAAAATCCCCCGATTTTCTTGGGCACCGTCGTTGTATTTGCCGGCGGTGATATTGCCACCACAGCCGTTGAAGTACATCTGGAAGACACCGGTTTCCTGGCGCCGTTTTTCACGGGCCAGACCGCAAAAGTCGGCACTGACCCGCCCATCGCCGTAGTAACTCATCGGGTGGCAGGCATAGGTGTGCAAAGCAGCGAGCGGCTTGTCGTTTTGCCAGAAGCTCAAGGTGCGTAGAAAGGGGTCGATCAGGCCTTCGGGAGCGGCCCTGGCTTCGGGATTTTTGGTAGCACTGGTGCGGACATATTTCACTTTACCGTCAGGCCCGAGCACCCGGCGGTTGGAAGCTACCTGTTCTACGCGGGCTGTTCCTACGCCTACGTGGGTCATCCGTTGGGCTTGGGGCAAAGCATTACGAACTGCCTCGGCACAGCGACGCACGCAATCGGCAAAAAACTTCAAATCCAGAGAGTCGGGGGCTTTGGCAGCAGAGATCAACTTCTGAGCTTCCACATCGGCAAACGGCGTGTTGTGCGGGTGAACGCAGTGGACCGAGACATATTCCGGTGTGGTGTGGGCTGCTTCCGCCAACGCCTGCCGCCACTGTCGGAACGCTTCATTGCGCAAACCGGTCCAATCCACAGCACATAATACAATCGGCTTGTCTCCCCCCAGAAGCACTACTCCCAGGGCACGCAGAGGATCATCCACCCCGCGTGCCGGTTCGATCCAACCGCCGCACAGCGGATGCCCCAACGGTGGCGTCACATCACATTCGAACGTGGCCAAGTGATAGACCGGCATCGGTGCTTACCTCGTCGTGCCTGCAAATAGCCAGGGATATTGCCGCCTACCTATTTTGTGGGCTTCTGCCATCTCTTCTGGTGATTTTCTTGCTACTTTTACCCGCATCTCACGCCAGTGTGAACTGTGCCCTTCGGAAATACGACTGCTGGAGCCAGGATCACACGACAATGATAATCTATTGTCAAGACTGGGAGAAGGGATGCTCGCGATGGAAGATTTATGGTCTTCTATTTGGTAAAGTTATGGTCTTCCTATTTGGGATGGTGGAGTCTAGGGTACTTTCGCTTGTGGTGGACGAATCATTCCATAACGTATCATTCCATTTCGTGCAGGGGTAAATCACTGCGGGCTCAGCGCCGGCCTGGAGGCCCAATCATTTGGAATACTGATATCCGGTGAAGGCGGGAAATGTCGTTACGGTTACAGCTCCAGACGGGAGGTCCGAAAGTTGAGTGTCGAAGGTTGGAATAGCCGCTTTTCGGGCCAAACAAGGGGAAATGTTCTACAACGACGAACAAGCAGTTGATTCTCGAGTCGAGGTACGCGTGCATGAGCATTTTGCAGCAGACAGATCCAGAGGTTTACACGGCCATTGTGGGGGAGCGCCGACGTCAGCAATACGGTCTGGAGATGATCGCCAGCGAAAATTACACCAGTGCGGCAGTTCTGGAAGCCCAAGGCTCGGTGTTGACGAACAAGTATGCCGAGGGGTATCCAGGACGGCGTTATTACGGCGGCTGCGAGTACGTGGATCAGGTGGAGCGTCTGGCTATCGAACGGGCCAGGCAGTTATTCGGGGCGGACCATGCGAATGTCCAACCCCATTCCGGGGCCCAGGCCAATATGGCCGTCTTTTTTGCGGCGTTGCAGCCCGGGGATACGATCCTGGGATTAGACCTGGCTCACGGGGGACATCTGACCCATGGCATGCGACTGAACTTTTCCGGCAAGTATTTCCAGGTGGTCAGTTACGGTGTGCGACGGGAGGATCATCGCATCGACTTCGACGATCTGGCCCGTAAAGCCCGCGAATACCGTCCCAAGCTGATTATTGCTGGGGCCAGTGCCTATCCCCGACAACTGGATTTTGCTCGGTTTGCGGAAATTGCTGAGCAAGTGGGAGCATTGCTGCTGGTCGATATGGCCCACATTGCGGGCCTGATTGCTGCGCGACTGCATCCCGATCCGGTTCCGTATGCCCATTTCGTGACCAGCACCACCCATAAAACGCTTCGTGGTCCCCGTTCCGGCTTCATCCTTTGTCGTAGCGAATGGGCTAGTCGCATCGACTCTGCTGTTTTCCCCGGCACGCAGGGTGGTCCCCTGATGCATGTCATCGCGGCCAAAGCTGTCGCCTTTGGGGAAGCGTTGCGACCCGCTTTCCGCGATTATGCCGCCCAAATCATCGCCAACGCCCGCACCCTGGCGGAAGTGTTGCGCCAAGCGGGCTTTCCTCTCATTTCCGGGGGAACGGACACACATTTATTACTGGTGGATGTGACCGTCAAAGGACTGACCGGTAAACAGGCAGAACAACTCCTCGATGCCGCTGGGATTACCGTGAACAAAAACCTCATCCCCTTCGACACCCGCAAACCGTTGGATCCCTCCGGCATTCGCATCGGTACCCCCGCTTTGACCACACGAGGTATGAAAGAGGAGGAAATGCGAAGAATCGGCACATGGATTGATCAGATTCTGTCTCATCCCGGTGACCCTCTTGTCTTGGAACGGGTACGGGGGGGAGTGCGGGAGTTGTGTGAGCAGTTCCCCGCACCTGCAGATGTCCCAGTTTCATGAGGCCGACGCCTTCGGTACCCCTCCCGCCCGTTTTCGCTGAGACACTCTGAGACACACCTTATGAGAATTCGCTCTCGGACATTCTAGAGCTGTGGTAAACTTCACAAGGAAGGATGATATGGATCGGGATTTTCTAGCTATGTGATGAACGCCGAGTTGTTATGAACGCTGTCGTTATTGTGTTATTGTTCTGCTGCGGTGTGATTACTTTCGCCTTGTTAGCTATCTATCTGATCACCTTCCTGTTCCGTTATGCCTGTGTCTTATGCGGACTCCCCAAACCATCCATGTGGACAGCCTTTGGCATGTTGGTGTTGATCTGGATCTGCAAAACTGTCGCCGAAGCCATCATGAAAAAGACGGTGGATGAATGCTGTCAGCACTGGGGTATACCCCCTTGGGAAGGGTGGTTGATTGCCTTCTTTTTGTTTTTACCGATCGACTTGCTGATTTCCGCGTCTTTGCATGCTGCCTTCATGGGTATTCGCATTGGCAAAGGGATCGAGGTCTGGTTTGTGCAGATGCTCATGTTGGGCGCTATCATTGCTGCCATTGTGGGAGTGGCGGCTATCTATCTCCTTGCGGCGGCGTAGCATGCGGCTGTGTGGCAATCTCCTTGCTCTGCTTACGGATATCCTGGCATCCTTACGCCGCGCTGCACTCGCATGGACCGCTTCCCTCCGTGGACTGCTTCCCTCTAACCTTCATGGACTGCTTCCCCCTAATAAGAGTCGATCGTGTGTTGGAAGACGGCTCTGTTCCCCTGTGGACAAGTGTGTGGGTATGGCGATGGGCTGAAACTTGGTCACTTCCAGAGTTGTTTTCTAAAAGGGTCCCAAAAAGTAGGGCAGTCAGATCGAACTGCCCTACGGTGTGGAATGGAATATCCGTGTATTTTGAGCGCTCACCCGCAACGGCCGTGAAGAGCTGGGGCTCAGAATATATACCACCCCTCAAGTTGTGTTGGCTTCCCTTGTGACGAAAGCCATTACTTTGAGGTGGAGGAAGTGGGCAAGAAGCTGCTCTCGCCGGTGCGTAACGTGGTTTTTTGCTCCTGATAGATTTCGACTTTGGAGTCTGTAGCACCGATATTGACAGTCAATTCTCCTTTCAACTTAAGGGTGATTTCTGCCGAGACGATCCGTTGCGTTTTGGGATCGAAATAAATCACACCCTTAGGAGGTTGTTCTCCCATCCCTTTGGGTTGTTCCAGTTTCCCTTCCTTGATGCGGAAGAACAGACCATCGCCACCCGGTTCTTTCGGCACGGTGTAGGTCAAGTCGGTCTCGACTTCGATTTTGTCGTACTCTTTCTTACCTTCTTCCGTCCCTGGACCAATGTACTTGAACTTGTAAGTCACCTCATACTTGCCGATGGGGCCAAGAGAAATGGTGGCCTTCTTCTCCCAGGTGTCCCCGGGTTTTTTCGGTGCGTCCGGTACGAGGAACATGGTCGGATCGCACATCTGCTTGAGGGAGTCATCGGTGACAATGTTACGGAACAGACTGTCGAGCTGATTGTTCCCACCGGAGAGCTTACGGATGAACTCATCCTTACCGCTGACGCTTTCCACCTTGAAGGACTTGTCCAAGGTGACCACGAATTTGGTACCGACGAGTTTTCGGAAGAACTCCATCAAGGTGGGATTTCCGGCAGTGACACTGCTGTCCGGCTGCGTGGAATCGTAGTTGATGGTGTTGCCAGAAATATCAATGCTGACCTTCAACCCTTCCACTTCCTGTTCCAACTCCCATTTGTCCCCACTTTGTTTCAGAGGATTCCATTTGAAGTAGTAGGTGCTCTCCTGTTTCTGGGTCACATCCTGACCTTGGACCTTGATGACCTGCGAAACTTGGGTTTTCAGTTCTTGATAGAACTTCTTATCCTTCTCAAACTTGGGTGCGAAAGTGCGGGCATTGGGATCAACTTTCGGCTCCTCTTTCTTGGGTTCTTCCTTTTTGGGTTCCTCCTGCTTTGGAGGTTCTTTCTTTGGCTCCTCCTTCTTAGACTCCTCTTTTTTGGGTTCCGGCTGGGTGGTGTCGGATTTGGCGGTTTGTTCCTTGGTTGGGGGTTGCGTTTTGTTGTCTTGTGCCGCTGTAAAGGCGACAAACAGTCCCAACGCCAGCGAAGCAATCATCAAGCGGATCCGTAACACAGCATTAGCTCCTCTACGAGACTGTTACGAGACTATCCCTGGCTTAGGATCAGGCTCAGTCCCCTCTGGTTGGGGTGATGGCATACTTGAGCACAGTAGAACAAAGGTGTTGTACCTGTTGCGAACCAGGAAGCAAGTCAGCGGGGGGGAAAGCGACTGATTCTGTTACATTGCCCGCCCAGGAACTAGTGCAGTATCCGTTTGATATAAACTGTGGGAAGACCGGATCAGAAGAGTTTGGGTATGAGTTGGGGAAAAATCGGAGCAGAAGAGTCTGAAGAGTCGACGTCTGAGAGGTTTCCCTGTTCCAGAGGGTATGCGCGGGCTACAATTTTTAACAACCCCCCCTAAGCTTGCGGAGCACTCTATGCCCGTGGACTGGTCTGCACTAGTGACCTTGCTACACCAGCGAGCGCGGCCTTTGCTGATGACTCATGTGCGACCAGATGCCGATGGGTTAGGCTCCCAACTCGCGCTGTACGAAATGCTCCAGGTTCTGGGTAAATCTCCTCGGGTGGCGATTGCTAGTCGTCTGCCCCCTCGTTACGCTTTTTTGGATCCCGAACGCCGGATCATTGAGGACTTCAAATCAGCCGATTGGAACGACCGTGACTGCATTTTGATCCTGGACACCGGGACTTGGGCCCAACTGGGAGATTTTGCCGATTGGCTGCGACGATCGACCCTGCCGCGTGCCGTGATCGACCATCACCGGACCCAGGATGATTTGGGGGGGCTGACCTGTGTGGATGTGACTGCAGAGGCAACAGGTCGGTTGGCTTACGAATTGATTCAAGCCTTGGGGTTGCCGCTGCGACCGACGGCAGCTCAGCATTTATTTATGGCGTTGGCCACCGATACCGGTTGGTTCCGCCATGCCAACACCACGGCCAACACTTTCTCGCTCGCGGCTACTTTGATGCAAGCGGGTGCCCAACCGAGCATTCTTTACGAGAAGCTGTATGAAACGGCCACGATGGCTCGCCTGCGACTCGTGGGCCTGGCCCTGGAACGCCTCCACCTCGCCTTGGGTGGAAAAGTCGCGTACACGGAAATCTATCTGAAGGACTATGGACTGACGGGGGCCGTACCTGGGGATACGGAAGAACTCATCAATTATCCTCGGAGTCTGGAAGGGGTCGAAGTGGCGCTGGTGTTCATCGAGCAAGCCTCTGGGGGTACCAAAGTCAGTTTCCGCTCCCGCAGCGTGGATGTTTCTCGACTGGCGGAACGCTTCGGCGGAGGAGGCCATCCGTTGGCTTGTGGTGCCACGCTCCCGTTACCCTTGCACCAGGCTCGTGAAACGGTCCTCGCCGCTCTTCAGGAGTGGCTCCGACCTTCTTTATCACCAGATGCCCCCGCTTCGTCGAGCTCCCCCCCTGACCCAACCCACCGATAAGCCCACCTTTTCAGACCCTTATACGATGGGCAGACCATGGGAGACAACACGATGTCGCATTGCCAGAATACGTTCAGCCTCCGGTATTTACCGGGACCAATCAAACTGGTGGTGACACTCTTTCTGGTCGCTGTAGGGCTCGGCTACCTGGCCGCACTCGTCCAGCTTCATGTGCAAGATAGCCGCAGTGGAACGCCATTGCCCACCGTAGCTGATGTCATCCTCAAATACACGGGCAAGCAATGGCTCGATACGGCCCCACCTCCGCCGGTGAGTCAGTTGGAAAAACTCATCATGGGTCCCATCGAAGGAGCACCGTGGAATGGTACCGGAAGTATGGCCCCAGCCTTCTTCCACAAAGATGGTGCCGGATTCAAGCGGGAATATGAAAAGGCTGATCCCGATACCCAAAAACGCCTCTGGGCTGAACGCGAGGGGGAACGCAAGGCACTGCAGCTCTGGATCCACGCACCAGAGGAACAGCGCCGACGGGCATACGAAACCGACCGCTTCCTTCCGCCGCCGGAAGCGGCACCGACCCACATCACTCCTGACTACCGCTACGCCGATGGAGCCATCAAGGTCCAATCGATCCTCAATGACCGCTGTGCTCGATGCCATGCCGCGGGGGCGGAACAGGAAAACTATCCCCTCGAAACCTATGAACAGATTGCAAAATATCTGGTCGTTCCACCGAGTGTCGAGGTGCCTCCTGGTGGGGGCTGGGTTCCGGTGACAACACCGATCAGTATCGAAAAACTAGCTCAATCGACGCACGCCCATCTCCTGAGCTTCGCCCTTCTCTTCTCGGCGACCGGATTACTTTTTGCGTTGACGGATTACCCGCTGCTGCTGCGGTACACCCTGGCTCCCTGGGCCCTACTCGCGTTCCTGACCGACATCGCACTCTGGTGGCTGGCACGACTCTCCGAACTCTATGGACCGTATTTCGCCATGATGATTCCGCTAACAGGAGGAATTGCTGCCCTCGGATTGAACCTGCAAATCTTGCTTACCCTTTTCCACCTGTATGGCCGGAAAGGTAAGACCATCCTGGCTGTGTTGCTTGTCCTCGCTGGATTGGTTGCTGCGGTTCTCTATATCCAACAGATCCGACCGGCACTCCAAGCGAAACAGAAACCCCTGGCAGATAATCATCCTCTTCCCACTCAGATACTCCCTTTCCACGGCTCTACTACCTATTCCTGATTCCGGCCGAACGGAGCCACACCTTCACGGCTATGCTCAGGGGCTTGCCTGGGCTCCGACCATCCTTGCCCAAAATCGGAGATAACAAACAACCCCTCTAGCCGATCCTGTTCTTCGGGCCCCCCTCGGATTCGGGATTTCCTCCTCACTTCACAATCGGATCGGTACAAGGCGAGAGAATGTCGGGCCTCAGAACTACGGGTATCAAGAAGTAGCATGGTTCCAAAATTGATGGCATCGGTGATATAATGCGGTGATATGAATCCCGATGGTCAAGTAATATTAACACACCATACTGGGAAAAGTGTCGGATTTGATGATGGAATCCCGCACAATAATTTCTACTAGTTAAATATAAAGTTCCTGTCTATCAGCACGAACTTGCAGATGGACAGGGAATGCTAGGTACTACGTCCCCGCGACCTTTATCCTGGTTGCTACTTATTGGGCCAGCTCACCGCTGAAACCGATTTTCCCGCCGAAACCTCCGATGCCTCCTGCAATTCCCATCATATTGAATCCACCCATACCCATCATCCCCATCATATTGAAACCGCCCATCCCCATCATATTGAAACCACCCATACCCATCATGCTAAATCCACCCATACCCATCATGTTGAAACCACCCATGCCCATCATTCCCATCATGCCGCCCATGCCCATCATCATGCCACCCATGCCCATCATTCCCATCATGCCGCCCATGCCCATCATCATGCCACCCATGCCCATCATTCCCATCATCCCTCCCATACCTCCGAGGTAACCTCCGGGGATGGTTGGCAACATCTGGATGCCGCCACCACCCATTCCACCAAACCCACCACCAAAGCCGCCCATTCCACCGAATCCGCCGCCGATTCCCCCGCCGAAGCCTCCAAACCCTCCGCCGATACCGGCAAAACTCCCAAAACCCCCACCGATTTGGAAACCCCCACCGATTTGGAAACCTCCGAACCCTCCACCGATCTGAAAACCGCCACGGTTGCCGAAGTTTTGAAAACCCTGGATGCCTTGATTGCCTTGAATGCCTTGATTTCCTTGTATCCCTTGGTTTCCCTGGACTCCCTGCATCCCCTGATTACCTTGAACACCAGCAGGACGCCATTCTCCAGGAGGCACATAGGGTAAAAAACCTGGACGAAGGGGATTCCTTCCCGGTTGGGCTTTCACCCCGGTCATCCAAGCCACCGATGCACCCACCCCCAACACACAAACCGCTAGACCCAGCCGGCTGGGCAAACGACGCAACATTGTTGCTCCTTCCATTGAAAAAAAAGATGGACCCATAGCTCACCAACGAGAGGGGTACTCATCGACGCATGCGTCATGGTTGCCTGACCGCCAGGGTGGTCCCACAGCGCATGTAGGGTTCAGCATATGCAAGGAGAGGAAAAATGCGTGAGGAAAGTTTCAAAATTATAAAAAAGTTGACTCATGCCCCCCCTTTTCCTCTGGGCCTGGAGGATGCGTCACGCCGCTAACATCCTGATGCTAAAGCTGTTACGGAACTGATGTCTGCGAAAGAGACTCGGTGTTCCCATCACTGCCGGAAGGCAAAAAATTCACTGAGAATTGTCAGCAATATCCGATCGTGACATCGTATTGTCAGGCGGAGTTGTTCTCCGCCATCGAGGTGCACCTGCAATCCGATCACTTTGTTTTTCTCGGTGCCGAGGATGTCTTGCAATTGCTCGCCGAGTTCCTCGTCACCTGTGAGAATGCGGGCCAGTTCTGTGAGATGTTTCGGTCGAAAATACCATTCAAAGGCAGCTCCCGTTGCTGGTTGCAATTGACTGATCTGCTGTAATACGGTCAGCGCCTCTGATCCCGCTGCCAGACTGAGAGCGTCGGGACCGCAGGCGAAGTAGACGGCGGGGTCCTCACCGAAAAGTTGCTCGCCACGATCCCGAACCTCTGCAGGCAGCAGTGGCCAGATTTTCAAGCGATGGATGGTCCATTCTCCCGCTTTGCCCACGTCCATCTGCAGGAATGGTGCCCACGCACGTTGTCGTGCCACCTTATGCAATGCTTTCTCGACGGTCCTGGAACCCGCACAGCTCCAGACCAATGCCGCACTGTAGTGTCCCTTGGCATTAGGCGCGCGCAGCAGCAAGGCTCCCTCCAACGTTCCGGCTTCACCGTCCCTTTGCCAGTTCCGTGCAATTTCCAGAAGCGCTTCGGCGATTTCTTTTGGTAAATCCAACTCCTTCAGCTCCTTTTGTATAACGTCTCCTGAAGTGCTCCAGAACTTCCGCCACTCAGGAGAAAATTGAGGAGGTTGTATCATCAAGGACATCGCGCTCAGCTCGAGTTGGGCCAACCCTGCGAAACGTTGTTGTCCACGTCCCCGTTGCTGCACCGCCCGGGACAGGAGAGTACCAACCTTGGGTCGCAGGCTCACATCGAAAATGAATTGGCCGCCAGGATCATTGAGTTCCCAACGGACTTGCGCCTCGATTTCCTCTGCTTCCTGAGCGATGTTCTGGATGTTCCGAATTGCCCAAGCAGGGATACCGTCGAAAAGGACCTTGGCCAGTTCGGTTGCACTACCTGCGTCTCCGGCAAACGAAGCCCGGATATCCGCAACTCCGTTCTCGATTTCCCGGATCAGGGTTTTGATCAGAGGTTGCGGTACACGTCCAGGATAAAGTCGGATGCTGGCAAGTGCCTGGGGACGCTCCTTCCACAAATCCTCAGGAGCAGGCCAAGCTGCTGCAGGCCAGGGTTGGTCCGAATTTATGATGAGATAGGCCCAGTTTTCTCCGATGAACCGAAGAGATGAGGTTTTGGGTTTGTCGAAGAACAACGGGAAATCGTCGGGAAAATCCACTTTATACACGAGAGGATCTTGGGCCTCTTTTTCCCAGCGGATCTTGAGTCGTTGTAACAAATCCAAAAAAGCCTCTTGGCTTGTAATGGGGAGGATCAGCACAAACACCGCGTTTTCTGGTTTATCGCGCCACAAGCCCAAACCACCCCAAGGTCGGTTCAGGTCCAGACCAGCGAACCCCTTGTCTCCCAGCAAGTTTTTGAGTCCTTCATCAAAGGATTTCACCTCTTGGTCGCCGCCCTTCTTGCCCACACGACGAATAGCCTCGCGGGTCATAGCTAGCATCTGGCCCATCGGTTGGACTTGAAAGACCCACGCAGGCTGGATCACCCGGGGCGGTTGCTGTGCAGGGTTCTGAGAGCGTTCCTGGGCCTTCGTACTCGGCATATTCCCCGCGTAAAGGATCGGAACGAACAAGAGCCATCCCAGACGGACGTAAGACGTGGACATGGTCAGTTTCCCGAAACGATTGCTCTGGGGACCAATTTTAGTCATGCCCAGTATGATAACACCCCAAAGGATAGCTAGCAACCTGGGAATCAACTCAGCACTCTGAGTCTCAGGCAAGCAGGTTGATGCTGCGGAGGGCAAATGATATTGAGGTGCTCGCCACTCTGCAGGACGGTACAGAATGCTTGCCTGAGGGTAAAGAAGGCGATATACCGCAGGGGAACCCCAAAATCTCGGTCGTAGGAGGGCATTTTCCTCGTCAGTGTATAGGAGGTGCGGGAATCATGGTTCCGATCGACTTGACAGGTCATGTGGCTCTAGTGACGGGCGTGGGGGATAACCACAGTTTTGCCTGGTACATCGCGAAACGATTGCAAGAAGCTGGGGCGACGATTGTGCTGGCGTGCCATCCCCGCGTCGTCAACATTGTCGAAGGTTTGCTCCGCAGCCAGCACGCAGATGACGTGGAGTCCCGGAAGCTTTCTAACGGTCAGGAGTTCCAACCTGCCAAAATCTATCCCTGCGATGTCAGTTACGACACCATGGACGATGTCCCGCCCGAAGTCAAGAACGATCGACGTTATGCACGCTTTTCCGAGTATTCGATTCAAGGCACCGTGGACGCCATCGGCAAGGAATTCGGAGGTATCGACATCCTGATCCACTCGATTGCCTTCAGCCGCGAAGTGACCAGACCGCTTCTGGAGACCAGCCGGAAGGCCTATCATGAAGCCATGGGGATTTCTGCTTATTCGCTCACAAGCCTGGTGCGTGCCGCGGTGCCCTATATGAGTCATCGACCCTCCGGTGCAAGCGTCGTGGGCTTGACCTATGTCGCGGCGGAACGCGTCGTACCCCATTATGGCGGAGGAATGGCCACGTGCAAGGCGGCTCTCCAGATCGACGCCAAACAATTAGCCTGGTTCGTAGGAGATCGCAACATTCGCGTCAATCTGATCTCAGCAGGTCCCTACGGCAGCCGGGCAGCACGGGCCATCAACAAGGATTTCGACAAGCTGATCCAGCATGCAGCAGAGCACTCTCCGCTGCGCCGACCGATTAAGCCGCAGGAAGTTGCTGATGGTGTGCTTTTCCTGTGTAGTCCTTTGGCCAGCGCTATCACCGGCCAGATCCTTTACGTCGATTGCGGCTACAATATCATGGCCACGTGATGGGCGTATGCATCTGATTGTAACAGCGTCTTCCACTTCTATCCCGATCACTTATAATACTCTCATTGCCCATCTCGTAACGGGAGGAACTCTCATGAGTATATCGGTTGTGTGTCCGCAATGTGCTTCACGCTTGAATGCCCCGGACATTGCGGCAGGTAAAAAAGTGAAATGCCCGAAATGCCAATCTCTGGTCAATGTTCCAACTACCACATCAGGGCCGTCTGCTGGGTATGTGGTGGTGCAATCCCCCGCTGCTGCTCCGCCTGTTCCAGCCTCAGGAGGCCCATCCCAACGACTTTTGTCAGAGGTCACCGAGGAAGACGATGATGGTGTTCCCGTACGAGGCAAACACGGTAGACAATCGGATTCCGACAGTAATGTGATGCTTATTCGCAATATCATCGGAGGTATAGTCCTTGTTATACTCTTAGGTGTTGCTGGTTATATTTATTACACCAAGTTTTTTGCTAATAAGAATGATGAAGATCAAGCCTCCGCTCCCTCGAGCAATAATATCGCTACCCCCCCACCGGGTGGATTTGTACCGCTAGAAAAAGCCCAGGATATGGGAAAAGGTCCGCCCTTGATGCCTCTAATTCCAGGTGGACCGGTCGCCGGCGGGGTAGGGCCTAAGCCAGGAGGCGGTGCTCCGATACCGGGGACCGGCGGCGGCTCACCCCGACCCAAAGGTGTCAGCAGTCCGACGATTACTACCTCTGCAGGACTGACCGTTACCTTTCCAGGACCCCCGCGAAAGTCTGAGAATCTCAGCCAACTATGGTTGCGCAAACATAACCTCTCAGGAGATGTTTACCTCTGGATCGAAGGTAGAAACGCTTGTACCCTTGTCTCCGCCCAAAGTCCCCAGGAAATTGCCGAAGATCAACTCAGAAAAGTCTGTGAATCGATTATTCAAGAGGTAGCCAATCTGGACTCAGGTTACAAATTAATGGAACGTAATACCGTTACCCATAATAATCGCGTTTTTGACCGATTCCTCTGTCGAAGTTCCGATGAAGAAAAAAGTATAGAGACATGGATGCTAATTTCAGGACAAAATATATTTATTGCGTCTGTAGAAATAACAAAGAGCGAAGCATCACCTGCGGTACAACAATTCCTGAACAACATCCGTTGATCGAAGAAGGGATGCCCCTACTAGGCTCCCTGCTTTTCAGGCTCTTTGAGGGAAAGGAAAATGGTACCCTCGTGATCATTGCTGACCTCGACGAGACAACGGCGGATGAGTTCCAGTAACGCCAGGAATATCCCAATGAGTCGTAAACGTACATAAGGTGGTTGAAATATATCAATGAATTTAATGGGACTGGTTCTTTTCAACAATTGGATGATTTCCTTTTCGTAAACTTGTTGGGGAACATCATCCATTTGAATCGATGGCGTCTCAGCGGGTTGAATCTCCCGGAGGATTCGTGCAAAAGCAGCAATGAGGTCCCACAACTCCACCGGGTGAATTCTGACAACATGCGAGGGTGGCGACTCCGCTGACGCTTTATCGTCCCATCGTGAATAACGTGTGTGGTATGCCTCCGCTTGAGCTTCCAGTCGTTCCGCCGCCTCCTTGATGTGTTTGTATTCAAGGAGTTGCTGGATCACGTTGGTGTATGATCCCCGGGGATCCTGAACTTCTGAATCGGTTTCTGGATCCTGGGACTCCGGGAGCAAGAGGCGGCTTTTCATTTCCATCAATCGCGACGCCATAACTAGGAATTCGCTGGCCACCTCCAGCTTCAATAGATTCAATCCATTGAGATTAACGATAAATTCCTTGAATTGATCTGCTATGCGAACTATGGATATTTCATGAATTTGCAATTCATTCTTGCGTAAAAGATATAGAAGTAGATCTAAGGGGCCATAATATTTGTCAAGGTTAATCTTGAAAAGATGGGGTTCTGATGATGGACAGCTGTAATCCAAAAGCATAATATTTTACTATTTACCAAGAATTATATGACTGTGCCATCGGGTATGATCGAGCCACGGGGGATGCAGATGATGCCATCCCGAATATAGTACAGGCCATTCTGACCATCGTAGTGTTGACGGCCTTCGCGGTTGATGAGTTGGACATAGTGTCCGATACGGCTATCTTTATCCAGGATAGCTCGCTCAATGATAGCGCCATCGCCGATGTTAAGATTGGGACGCTGCAGGCGAGCATTTTCGAGTTTTTGTTTTTCCGATTCATAGGCATCGGAACCTAACATAACAGTCTCACGAAGTACACAATTGCGTCCAATAATGCTTCGGACACCGATGAGGCTTCGTTCAATCCGTGTGCCTTCTCCAATCACACACCCATCAGCGATCAAGCTCTGTTCGAGGACTGCCCCATTGACACGACTTGCTGGTAGATTCCGCATACGTGTGTAAATGGGGCCATCCGGGCTGAAAAAATCGAAAGGAGGGTTGGATCGGGCCAACGCGATGCTCGCTTCATGGTAACTCTTGATGGTTCCCAGGTCTTCCCAATACCCATCGAAAAAATGAGCGATCATGCGCTTGTTTTTATAATGACGGGGAAAAACTTCCTTGCCGAAATCCGTTGCCAACGGTCGAGCGGTCAGAACTTCATAGAGAACCTCTGTGCGAAACAGATAGATACCCATATTGGCTAAGTAGTGCCGGTTGTTACAGGGAATACCGCGGCGTTCCAGCCACTCTGTCGGGATATAGAATGGCTCGCGTTCTTCGCGTGTCTTCGGCTTTTCCACAAATCCCGTAATGCGATTGTGGGCATCCACGCTGATCAAACCGAATCCACTGGTCTGCTCTTCCTGCACAGGAATGGCTGCCAGCGTGACATCGGCTTGCGTACTGTGGTGCGTTTCGATGAGATGTCGAAAATCCATGCGATAAAGTTGATCACCCGAAAGAATCAATACATCGTCGGGTTTTTCTCTGTCGATGTAGGGAATGTTTTGCCGTACGGCATCAGCGGTTCCTTGATACCAATCGGTGCTTTCGTTGGTTTGCTGGGCGGCGAGTATCTCGACGAAACCCTGGCTGAACATGTCAAATTTATAGGTGTTGGCAATATGGCGGTGCAGACTCACAGAAAGAAATTGTGTGAGCACATATATGGATTTCAAGCCACTATTGATACAGTTGGAGATGGGTATATCAATCAGCCGGTACTTGCCTCCTACGGGGACGGCGGGTTTAGATCGGGAACGGGTCAGAGGAAACAGGCGGGTACCTCTACCTCCTCCCAAAATCAGTGCCAGTATCTTGCGCATAGTCATTTGCTCAGAACGGTCAGGGCCAACCAAGCGGGGCTAACAGGCTGAGCGACACCACCCTTTTGTATTTTTAGCAGTTGACAGCATGAATGCTAGAAGAGTCTTTCCTTTCGCAGCTCGGCATGGGACGTAACGATTACTGGCACGCTGGGTGGCCGGACCGCCAGGGACTGCGGCGACGCTTATGCCCATGTAGCTGTCTCCTCTGTCGCCTGGCTGGGATCGTCGCGGCGGCTCTACCTGGCCCATCGACTCGAAAGGAGGATATGCTATGTTGGGTACAGGGATAGTTTTCACGGTTAGTGTTGCAGGTTCCCAAATGCAGGTAATGGAGAGTCTATTATGCCGATGAAATCCATCATCATCCGAGCATGTGTGTGTTTGGGGTTACTTGTTATTCCTTTAGCAGTTCATGCGGATGAGCATCCTTATGCCCGGGTTCTCGTGGGCGATTATGCTACCTATTCGATAAAGACTAAAGTTGCGGAAGTTGTTGTTGAAGGAATCGTTACACAAACTGTCACTGCCAAGACGGATAAGGAGGTAACCGTCAAGATAACGGGTAAGATTACATTCAATGAGAATCAACAGATTATTCCTCCCCGGGAGCAAAAGTTAGACCTTTCCAAGCCTTTTGATCCGACGAAATTCTACTTCCCGTTGCCTCAAGGGGCAGAAGTACAGGTACAAAAAGCCCGCGAAGGACAGGAAAAGATCTCATTAAGAGAGAGAAGTTTTTACTGCACATGGACAGAGTACAACATTCAAGCGAAAGCACTAGGCACTGATCTCAGCTCTGTGGTTAAGGTATGGATAAGCCAAGACATACCAATGGGTGTAGTAAAGATGGTTATGAATGCTACACCCCCTAATACGAATCAAAAATTGGAGATAATCTTAGAATTGAAAGAAATGGGGAATGTGCGATAACTGTATATTGCCACTGAAGTATATTTTGGGGGCAAAGTAGTGTATTCTTGAGCAAAACGTTGGCCCTTTATGGACTTCCTGTGAGTATTTTTTTGCGCCAATCGTTGAGAATATCCTGGAGGGTTTGCTCGATAGGGATTTGGGGCTGCCAGCCGGTGCATTGATACAGCTTTTGTGTGTTCGCTTTGGTCACCAAGGTGTCATTGCTTCGTCGGGCTTCTTTACGCTCTCGGATTTCCAAGGGAATGCGAGCCAATCGTATCAATCGCTCGAGCAGGTCTCCGACGCGAAAAGCTTGTCCGCGTCCTGCGTTATAAGCTTCGCCGCTACGCCCCCGTTGTAAGAGCAACGGGAAGGCAGCCACCATGTCACGGACGTCGGTGATGTCCCGTTGAGCGGAGAGGTCACCGGTTTCAATGACAGGGGCCTGTCGTCCTGCCTCGGCGGCGGCAATCTGGCGGGCAAAGTTGGCGATGGCGTAGTCAGCGCTTTGCCGCGGTCCTATCTGATTGAAGAGGCGGATCCGGATGATGTCGAGGCCGGGGTAGCGGGTGTATTGATAGCTCAGAATGTCGGCGGCGGCCTTGCTGGCGGCATAGGGAGTGGCTGGTTTGAGGGTTGTTCGTTCGTCACACATCCCTCCCAATTCATCAGGTTCGCCGTAAATCAAACCGGTGGAAACATACAAAATCCGCGGTCGTTGTCTAACGCGGATGATGGCGTCGTAAAGGTTGCGAGTGCCATGCAGATTGTCACGCCAGCACAGATCCGCTTCTGCATACGACCGCCCGGGATTGGCATAACCAGCCAGATGGATGATCCAATCGGGGCGAACCTGCTCCAGAATCATTTCGAGGCGTGCGAGGTCCTGGAGTTCACCTTGAAAGAGCTCGACGTGCGAGGTCAAATGTTGGAGTCCCGTGGGCCAACGACCATGACGGCACATGCCGTAGAGCTGATAGTTTTCACCCGCCAGCTTTTCGAGCAGGTGGCCACCGACAAATCCCGTAGCTCCTGTCACTAGAATGCGCATAACACCGCAGCGTGCCTCAAATCCCGCATTAGATTCCCTTGGCCTTGAAGTCGGGTATGGGTTGACCTTGCAGTCGAGCCAGGTCAGCCCGCACCATTCGTTCCACCAACTGCTCGAAAGTCACTTCCGGTTTCCATCCCAGTTTGGCCCGAGCTTTAGAAGCATCGCCAATGAGCAGGTCCACTTCGGCGGGACGAACGAGTGTGGGGTCGATCTCCACATATTTTTGCCAGTTCAAGCCAACGACGTCGAAAGCCAGCTCCACCAGGCGACGCACCGTGTGGGTCTTGCCTGTAGCGATGACGTAATCGTCTGGCTGGTCTTGCTGCAACATCAACCACATGGCCCGGACGTAATCTCCAGCAAATCCCCAATCACGTTGAGCCTCGAGATTGCCCAGCTTGAGCGTGCGAGCCAGTCCCAGTTTGATCCGAGCCACACCGTCACTCACCTTGCGTGTTACGAATTCCCGTCCTCGCCGCTCGCTCTCATGATTGAATAATATCCCACTGCAGCAGAACATGCCGTAGCTTTCCCGATAGTTGACCGTTATCCAGTGACCATAGACCTTGGCGACACCATAGGGACTGCGGGGATAAAACGGCGTGGTTTCCTTCTGGGGAACCTCAACGACCTTGCCAAACATTTCGCTGGAGGACGCCTGGTAGAACCGAATATGGTCGCGTCCCAACAAGCGGATCGCTTCCAGCATGCGGGTGACGCCGATAGCCGTAAACTCTCCTGTGAGAACAGGTTGTTTCCAGCTGGTTGGCACAAAACTCATCGCCGCCAGGTTGTAAACCTCGTCGGGTTTGACTTCCCGCATCACGTCGATGATCGAAAGCTGGTCGAGCAAGTCGGCTTGATGCAGGTGGATCTTTCCAGCCAGATGTGCGATCCGCTCGAAGTTTTCCGTGCTCGAGCGTCTCACGATGCCATGGACTTCATACCCTTTCTCCAGAAGAAATTCCGATAAATAACTGCCATCCTGACCGGTTATGCCGGTAATCAGCGCTCGTTTCATAGTGGAGCACCTCTCCTTGGCCATTCATTGGACTTCTGGAAGTCGTCGTGAGGTCTGCCTCCCTGACCCCGTTCTCAAGCATGACTCTCGATAGAGAGAACCGCTTTTCACTCTAACTCAAAAAACGATTCCAACCAACCCCGCTTTGGAGAGCCTGCCAGAACTTTCCATATCGTCTCTCGCCATGCCTTCGGTGACGGTAAGGACGGGCCTCTTGTTCGCTATCAGGCTGATTCTCGGCGGGTCATCGGCTCTCCGGATGCTAGGCCGTTGTTAGGGTGTCACAACCATTTTCCATTTCTCGCTGTTGGCAGAATCTTGTCTCGGGTGAGGTCGGAGATCACTCGATCACGTTGTAGGGACCAATCAGGTCCTGTTGCCAGCTTGACCTCTACAATTGGCTGTCGCCGTACCCATCCGCGCAAGTTCCTCTGGAGTAGCGAGAGCTTTCCTGTAGGCTACATAGTACCGTAGAGCCGGTCCATGATGGAGTCTGGAAGGAATCCATCCTCTGTCGGCCTTGTGCGACGGACACCCAGTCCAGTCCTTGGGAACTTCGGGGACGATCATACCGGTTTTTGGAAACGATGTATTCTGGCTTTCACAAAGCTGGTTCATGGTCTCTACCTCTGTCCCTATGCCTCTGTCCCGAAATCGGTGGATGCCACAGAATGATCGAAGAAGTCGTTGTTGGTCCTGTTTGTTGTGCTGCTAGAGGGTATTTCGCCAACCGTTGACTTAGTTGACTGAAATTATGTACCATAAAATTCGGGAAGTCAAATAACCTGAACTCATTTTCATCAATTCTTCATACCTGATCCCGCAGTGTATCCGGGAGCATAAGGAGATGGTGGCGTAGGCATTGCTGCGGGGGTACAATAGCTATTATGGAGCTATCATTGGAACTTGCGGCGAAACGGGATCGACTCCTGGCATGGTTGCGTGACTGCGGCCATGTAGCGGTTGCCTTGAGCGGCGGGGTGGATAGTGCGGTGGTAGCCCAAGCGGCTTACCTGGCCTGTGGCTCTCAGGCACTGGCCATCACTGCGGATAGCCCGAGTGTGCCTCGCGCGGAATTGGCGGTGGCCCGCCGGTTGGCCGAGCAGATTGGAATCGCCCACATCGTATTACCTACCCAGGAGCTCGAGAAAGCCGAATATCGCCGCAATGATGGTCTGCGCTGCTACCATTGCAAGACCGAATTATACACCCAGATCGGCCGCTATTTGCGAAGTCGTGGGGAACCGGAGAGTGTCTGGACCATTGTGAGTGGGGCGAATCGGGATGATGTAGGGGACTTTCGCCCGGGGTTACAAGCGGCGGCTGAGCAGGGGGTACGCCATCCGCTGCTGGAATTGGGCATAAGAAAGGATGAGGTGCGAGCGTTGGCACGGTATTGGGGTTTGCCGGTGTGGAATAAGCCTGCCTCACCGTGTCTTTCCAGTCGATTGGCCCCCGGAGTGGAAGTGACTGGGGAACGTTTACGTCGCATCGAGGCAGCGGAGGCGTTCCTGCGAGCCCAAGGCGTTCCGGATTGCCGGGTCCGATATCATGGGGATGATCTGGCACGGGTCGAGGTGCCACTGGAGTACCTGCCTGTGCTTGTCTCAGAGCCTTTACGTTCCCACATGACGGATGAGTTGCTGCGTTTGGGGTTTCGTTATGTGACCATCGACTGTCAAGGTTTGCGCTCCGGTAGTCTGAACGCTCTGGTACCTTTGGAGATCCGCCTGCGCTACAGTGGTCTTGGGACGAGGGAGCCTCTGGTGACTGATCGATGTCGCGGGCAGTCACCTCCAGGTTGAATGAAGGGAGAACACCGTCATGGGTCTGGCAAAGTTGAGTGCCCAGCGTGCTTTGGATTTGTATTTTCTGGAAACGCGTGCGAAGCTGCTTGACCTGGCCGCCTTGCTTGATCGGTTCCAACGTGGTGAAGGGGCTGAATGTCTGCACCAGGATCGACGCTGGGAACAGATTCGAGCCGCACTGGCTGTATTGAATTCCGAGGAGCCAGACAAAGCAGAGCGGGTCCAGATGATTTTTTCGCAAGCTTACGATCCTTCCTGGCCTCGTCCCCAACCCCGACTTTGATTTTCCGATCTCCCGCAGCTCTTCGCCCCAGCACTTGAGATGCCGATTTCATCAGCAGCTATTACCCACCCATCAACGGTGGATCCGAGTGCGTCGATTTCCTGGAGATATTCGATCGAGCGTCGTGGCCTTACAGCTTCACCACCCATCAACAGTGCCATTGGCATCGATTTCATTAGCGAACGTGACGTTGTTGGGAGAGGATCGGGTCCAGATTCGTGGCGGAATCCACCGTGGAAGATGCCCTGAGGTGGGCAGCAGCGGTTTCGAGCGGCTGGATCAGTTGCCGCTTCTTGTCGATTTCCATTCGTACAAAGACCACGTGGTTAGCATTCTTTGAAGTTGCAATCGTCGTTTTTTCGATAAAACAGGCAAATCGTGCATTCTGTCCCAAGAGTTTGCCGAGTAAGAGGCCCAAGAGCTCAAGACCGCGGCCTGCATGGGAAGCAGCGCCTGCTGTGTCGTCATACCTGGCCAGGCGGCACAGGGGAGCGCGGGTGCGACAACCATCCCGTTGTCATGAGGAACGTAGCGGCACACCGCGGCGTCAGCATAAGGAAGTTGAGATGGTCAGACTTTGTTTTGTGGGGTTTCTGGTCGTAGGGCTGGTGGTGGGATCCGACGCGGCGAAAGGAAGCGAAGGGGGGGTACTCGAGGAATGGGTGGCGGATGGGTGGTGTGACGGAGCGAGCCGGAAAGCAGGAATGATTCCGGCAGTGCGAGCACCTGGTACTCCTCTGGGGCTGGATGCCCAGCACCCCCCGCCGCCTCCCGGAAAGGTTCCACCAGAATTGCCCCCTATCGCACCGCCGCCGCGAGTATTGGAAGAACTGGTCACGCCGTTTGCGGTTCCTACAACGGGGGGCGGATTCCAGGGTCGAGCCTTTAACGAATCGTTCGATGGCGATCTGCTGGCAGCCTTTTACCGTCGCACCGTGGTCAGTCGGCAGACAGAAATCCGCCAGGTTGGTACGCGGCTCATCCCGGACGGTCAAGGGAATGTCATCCTGATTCCGATCTTCGCGCCGGTAGTAGTGGAGCACCGGCGGCAGGTGCTTATCCCGGTGGGCACACGGTATAATGGGATTTCCATTACGGATAATGACAGTCCCCGGCCCACCGATCGGCTTTACTATCACCACAGTTATTACGACGGCATCGCTGCCCAACTGAATCCTGGTTTTGGCAACGTGACGCTCCACCGACCGATGATCGGGTTCGAGACAACGTTTCTCGGCGGAAATGCCTCGATCGGCTTGCGTCTGCCGTTTGTGCAATTGCATACGCCTGGGGGGCTGGCTGATGAACAAGGAGCAGGCGACCTGACCATTCTGACCAAGTTCGCCTTCCTCAACGATCCTCAGACGGGTGATGTGCTATCGGCTGGTCTGATCATTACGACTCCTACGGGTGTGGGGAATGTCCTGCTGGCAGATGGAACACGGGTGCCGCATTCCACACTGTTTCAACCGTGGGTGGGATTCATCGGCGTCTTCGATCGGTGGTATGTGCAAGGTGTTTCGGCACTGATTGCTCCGACGGATAGCCGGGATACGACACTTCTGACTCATAGTTTAGCCGCAGGTTGGTGGTTGTATCGTGCTCCGGCCGACCGGCTGATTCGGGGTATCATACCCGTGGTGGAATTCCACTTGCGGACGCCCCTGAACAATCGCAATCGTGACGGCGTCGTCTTCGTTCCGGATATGCTCAATATCACCACTGGTGTTCACATTCGTTTTCCTTTTGCTGCATTAGGTGGGGGGATCAGTGTCCCGACGATAGCCCCCCGCCCGTGGAATGTGGAAGCCATCGTCAACCTGACATTGTGGTTCTGAGTTGTCTCGAAAGATTCGAACTGTGAAAAACAGGCGGTTTGGAGATACTTTTCGGGCCCGCCATACTCTTATCTCGTCGAAAACTTTGACACGATCCCGTCGAAAGCTTTGACATTCCCGGGTCACTCAGACAGAAATCTGAGAGGTCGGGAATGGGTAGGGGAAGGATTCGCTTTGGCGAGTCTCTACGACTGGTTGGTACCGGTACTTCTCATGATTCCCGTGCCACGTAAGAAATCCCAGGGATGCTGCGGGTAGAGGGAGGCATCGGTACCTCCCGGTTCGTAGAGGTTTATTCTGAAGGAGATGCTCCATCGAAGGAGACAGCCATGAGCAAGGTGGGGCTGGTCGTGAAAGGTCGGGGAGTGATCTGGAAGTGCGGTGGGGTAATGGTCGCAACAGTTGGCCTGATGGTGATGGATGTATTCGGACTGTCCGTGGCTGGTAGTGAAGGGCAAATCGCAAGGAAGAACAACGAGAGCGATCCCCTGCCGGCCGTTTTTGGTTTCCGGCGGCGCGGAAGACCCACCGGAACGTTGGTCCGCCTTGGTGCACGCGGTAGCAGTCAACCAGCTTCTAGGCTGGAATCATCGCGTGGCCATGACCCACCGTCCGACCCATGACCCAACTGCGGAAGCCAACGAACAAGTGGCTCTGTTCTTTGAATGGGCCTTGCAGGCCAAGAAACAACAGTGAATATCGCTCTCACAGTTTCACCGGAAAGGCAGCGGTGAATGGAGCATCCCCCTGAGCTCCGCAGACCGCGGGACGATTGCGTCGGACGAAAAAGCGAAAGCAGCCCGGTAGCTCGGCCCGTGTTGTCCTTAGCAAAAAAAGAGCCGCCGCCCGGGGGAAGGCGGCGGGGGGGAAGGTGTGACACAGAGAGAAGAAAAAGAGAATTGAACAACCTGCAGGAGAGGGGGGAACTCTCCCCGGCTCCACTTCACGGGGGAAATGAAGTGGAACCGTTGAATGTCAGTCTCCGGTCGCTTGGGGGTAAGCGGAGTTGCCTGAGGGGGGACAGCAACATCACTGCCGGAGGCTGAGTCGCGATCCGCTGGGGGAGAGCGAATCGCTGACATCCGAAATTGCTGCATAGAGCGTGCCAAAGATCGCTTTGCCTGGTCCCACTAGCCTCCCTCGGCATGAAACCACGCCAAAATTGAGATTGATTTGGAGAAAAACTCTCGTCTCTCCCCATCCGATGCCACGATCAGCGAGTTCCGGACATCGCTCGGGTTTGTAATTTCTGCCAAGAGGTTGTAAGACTTTCCTTCAAGTTCCTTGTCATTCTTACCTGCTTTGTGGAGGCTGTCATGGACCCTCTAGTTGCCGACCTCACCGCGGCTTTCGAGGAAATCCCCCTGATCGATCCACATTCCCACATCGATCCTCTCGCTCCCACCGCCCGGAGCTTGGAGGATATCCTGGGTTACCACTATTACACGGAACTGGCCCATTCTGCCGGCATGTCCCAGCAGGTATTGCAACCTCAGGTTTCTTCGCGGGAACGGGTCCGGGAAATCCTACATTACATGAGCCATTACGATAACACGGCCCAGTATCGCTGGTTTATAGATATCGCCCGGATTTTTCTCCACTTTCCCGGCCAACGGGTGACTGCGGCCGATGCAGACTGGCTGTGCGAGGCGGCGGAACGGATTTTTCAACAACCCCAGTGGGAAGCAGAGGTCCGGCAACGCACCCGGTTGGAGAAAATCTTTCTTACCAACGAGTTCGATGATCCCTTGCAAGGTTTTGACACCTCTGTGTATGTCCCTTGTTTGCGGACCGATACCCTGGTCTTCCAGTTTCACCAGCTGAGCACACGGCAACGCCTGGCGGCTTGCACCGGCATTGAGGCGCACGATGCCCCGGGCATTCGGCGCGCCTTTCTGGCCTTATTCGAGCGATTCGTCCATCACGGAGCCAAAGCCTGTGCCATCTCTTTGCCGCCCAGCTTTACTCCCTTGCCCCTAAGCGATGCCGATTTGAATGCGGCCCTGCGACAACCGGACCATCCCGCTTTGGCCCCGGCTCTGTTCTGGTTGCTGGCCGAATGCTGTCACACCTTCCAACTGCCATTCGACCTGATGATCGGAGTCCAGAGACGTGTCTATCGCCACGGTGTCTTTCAAGGACAGGACCTCTTCGATCAACGCACCAGCTTGATCCAGTATCAGGAACTCTTCAACACCTTCCCGAATGTACGGTTTCCCATCTCGGTGCTTACCAGTAATCAGAATCAGGAATTGGTAGCCTATGCCTGGATCTTCCCCAATGTGATTATCAATGGCCATTGGTGGTATTCCAATACACCACCTTATATCCGTAAAGATTTAACGGAGCGTCTCACGGCTGTACCCAAAAATAAACTGATCGGCTATTACTCCGATGCCTACAAATTGGAGTTCGTCTTGCCGAAGTATCGCATGTACCGGCAGATTCTCGCTGAGGTGCTGGCCGCCGAGTTTGTCCGCCCCGGCTTGCTCGACGAAGCCGAGGCAATTGCCTTGGGACGACAGTTGCTTTACGACAACGTCCGCACCATCTTCCGGGTATAGCCACCCGGTATGTAGAGGGTAAGTGTCTGGTTGGTAATGAGCTTGGTACGACCGAACTGTAGGATCAGCGGTCCGTTTTCCACACCTTCGTAGAGTCGGCGCGCTCGTACCGCCCAGTAATCATACTGCCGAGGAAGACACCGATCTCTCCTGCTTCGCCATCGATCCAGGGGATACGTACCCGACTGATCACGAACGCATCCTGGTAGATCGCTACCTTGACCACGATAGCAGTTTCCACAAATGCTTGCTGGATTTTCATGGTATCCTTCCAGAATTGCAAACCGTTTGTATTGGTATTTCTATCTGGGACTATATCGATATTAGTGATATAGCATATCAAGGTACGCTGATCTTTGAGTAAGAAATATTCTGCGAGAACGATCACTTTGATGGGTCCCAGCTCAGGGGTCCGAGAATCGATTTCCAGATTCAGATGATCCGGTTTGATATGCACGAGGCAGGAAACAAAGTCGGTTTTACGCTGCCAGGTACCGAGCAGGGGGAAGTCGGTTTTGACCGGAGGTGCCTGGGAATTGTTCCCGTTCGGATGGATGACAGAGAACGAGGCGTGGGATGGAGATATCCGGGTGGGAACTGTCGGCGGGTCGGTGCGAATGATCGCCGGCGCTAGGGAGCCAGGATTAGGGGAATTGCTGGAACCTTCACCGCTGGACGGCAAGAACCCGGGGTTTGGCTTCGTGTTGGCGGACTCCTGCTGAAGCATTTGCTGAAGAATACCCATCATCATCTGATAGTCCTGAGGGGGTATCCGTTGAGTCACCTTGGGTGGGAGAGAGGGAAATTCGGATGATGAAGAGGGAGGGGGCTGTTGTCCAAATGCTTCCTCCGATAGACTGGCGAACAGGGAAACTGCTGCTACCATGGCGGCGGAGAGTCGGATGAGCATGTTCGCACCTCTGAGTTGGGAATACACCTTTTGACGAGCCGCAGGATGACTGATTCCCTTTTCGGAAACAAGCCCAACCTGGTTGAGGGTGTGGAGCTCATCAGATAACATCAGATAGCACAGTAAGTCAGATAGCACAGTAAGCGGTTGGAAGTCAGCCAGCGTAGTTGGGTCACGGGCCTGGAGAGTAACGCTACAGGTGGCCGGTGTCTGGAAAACGCTAGGAATGGAAAACGCGAGGAAATGGAGAAGGAGTGATGCCCGATTTGGCCCCGCGCAAGGGCAAAGTTGTGGGTCGATTGGCCCCCTCGCCGACAGGAGCGCAACATGTTGGCAATGCCCGCACCTATTTGATCGCCTGGCTTTCAGCCCGTAGGCAAGGAGGGGAAGTACGGCTGCGGATCGAAGATATCGATTCACCTCGGGTCAAAGCAGGCGCGGCAGAGTTGGTTGTGGAGGACTTGCGGTGGTTGGGTCTGGATTGGGATGGGCCGATTGTTGTACAGTCTCAGCGGATGGCGTGGTATCAGGAGGCCTTGGGCCGGTTGCAGATTCAGGACCTGGTCTATCCGTGTACCTGTAGCCGTAGCGATATTGCTTTAGCCGCGAGTGCCCCTCATGCCGAACACGAAGGACCGGTGTATCCGGGAACCTGTGCGGGGCGACGAGTGGCGGATGCAGGATACCTGCAACAGCAAGGCCAACCTTACGCCTGGCGATTCCGGGTTGGGTACACCCCGGCACTGGTCGATCGATTCGTAGGTGAGCTGCATCTGAATCTGCAGCAGATGGGGGGCGATTTTGTCGTTTGGAAGAACAACGATACTCCTGCCTATCAGTTAGCCGTTGTGGTGGATGACGCCGCTTTGGAGATTTCAGAAGTGGTTCGGGGAGACGATTTGATTCCCTCCACACCGCGACAACTGCTGCTGTATGAGGCGTTGGGGTGGTCGCCGCCTGCTTTTGCCCATGTGCCCCTCGTCGTGGGCCCGGATGGCCGGCGATTGGCGAAACGCCATGGGGATACTCGCCTGATCCATCTGCGCCAGGCAGGCGTTCGCCCCGAAGCTCTCGTGGGTTTGCTGGCCTGGTCCTGTGGCTGGCTCGACCGCATCGAACCGGTAAGCGTCCAGGAATTGCTCCCGTTGTTCCGCTGGGAAACGATACCTCGGCAGCCATTCGTTCTTCAGCGCGAGCACCTGAAGGCCATTGGTTATTAGGACGAAAGTGGCTGCCTTGAAGTCCGGATCGTACCATTTCCGCAAGAGAATGGAAAAGGCTTCACGCCCGTTGGGAGTCATTTCTTCAGTCCCATCGGTGAAAGCAGCAGTCGAGGTACAGGTTGCTCATTTGAGAACTGTTCCGCGAACTGGGCGTAATCGTCGGGCGGCATTGTGAGGCTGCACGCCAGCGTACTCATCTGAGGATTGGTGGAATCGGGCAGTAAGTACCAGAGAGAACTCCCCCGAGTGGTGGCGTAGGGGACAGAGCCGTCCTCCCCTTGGAGCAGGGCAAAGGGAATGAGATTCCCCTCGTCATGTTCCAGGAGCAAAACGCCGCGGGTAGTTCGGATGACGGCGGTAGCTTCCGCCCAAGTAGCGGCGATGGGATCTCCCGCTTCTTTAGGCCATCGGAGCAGGCGAAAAGAATTCTCACCTTGGTCCGTCGTAAAGAGGATAACACGTTCCCGCTTGGACGCATCGCCAGTTTCCAGGACGTAAACAAAGCGACCACTTTCTGCGGCCAGGGCCAAGGATCGTTGCACATCGCCACCTAGGGGGATTTGCGCAAGAGGTGTGAGTTGGCTGTCACAGCGGAAGTGGTAGAGGGTGCCCCCGATGGCGATGACCCAAGACTGCTGCTCGCTGTCCAACGCCGTATTCTGGAGCCAACGGACACGTCCGGCCTGCGGTTGAGGTGGACGGAACTGTTGGGAGACCTTTCCCTGGGACCAGTCATACACAACCGCAATCCCCGACGTGGCGACCACGATGAACTGTTGCGGGTCACGCACGGCATAGAGAGCAGCAATGCCGGCCGCTTGGGCCTCAGGAAGTCCAGCAAACGGATCCAGGCTTTCATGGATGATCTCTTTACTGGTGAGGTCCCAGATACGGATGCGATTTTGAATAGCGGCCAAGCAGAGGGATTGTTTTTCGCTGATGTGGACAGCCACCAAAGGCCAAAGCCGATCGTCTTCCCAATCCAGGCGGACGAGACGGGTGCCTACCGGACTGATCCGCTCGAGAACCCATCGAGTGGGCTGGGAGGCATCGCCTCCAGGCTGCTGATACACCACAAAGGCGTCATCGGTATTGGCGTTAGCAGGTGGAACAAAATGACGAATGGCTGAGGAAGGCACCGGCAGCTTCAAGGTGTGACGCACCCGATCCGCGAGCTGAGCTGATTTCGGAGCAGGTGCAAAGGTAAAGGTGCGGACCGAACGGGGTAAGCTTAACAAAGTGGCACCGGGAGGTGGACCGGGATCTTGACCAGGCCCATGGGACGAGGCAGGTGTTTGGGAAAGGGGATTACCCTTGGTTTTAGGTGGTGTATTGTCGGCCTGAGATGGGGAACGGGCGGGGTTATCCTTAGCCGGGGTGTCCTTCTTCGTGGGAGAGGGATTCTTCTGAGGTGGAGTGCCAGAGTTGGGGGCCGACGCGTTAGAGGGCACCGGGTTGGTAGTGGTTTGTTGTGCTGGGGAATCCGCGGGCTCTTGGGAGGTATCTGCGCTAGTATCCGAGGGGTCCGCAGCTTTTTTCTTGCTCAATAGGGCTTCTGCTGTACGTCGACTCCCATCTAGATAAATGTACACGCTAACCACACCCAAGATCAAGGCGGCAATCCCCCCCGCGATGGAGATGTAGAGCAAGCGGTTGGAAGCAGGCCGATCTTTGGGAGAACGGTAGCCAGAGCCGGAGGTAGAGGCAGGCGGTGGCGTGTCGGTCGTCGTCGCTTGGGACGAGCGCGGCGAGTGACGGGTGGACCTGGGGCGAGAGCTAGAAGAGTTGCTACTGGGGGAGAAGTCCGCAGCAAAGGCAAAGGGAGCGTCCGCGGTTGAGGATGAGGTGTTTGCTGCGGGAACGGGGGCGGGAGCGGGGGAAGGTGTGTCGCGGGAAGGGGGAGGTGGAGAAACAGAAGTGCGTGGCGGACTGGTCAGGGGAGAAGCACCAAAATCAAAGGGGTTTTCGCTCTCCGACAAAGTCGGGAATGTCTCCGGTTCACCGCCCGATTGAGGAGGTGTGCTGGGGGCCGTCGTCGGGGCGGTCACGAGCACGGGATTGCGGCATTTCGCGCATTTGGCTCGCTTCCCGATGGCTGCTTCCGGAGCTTTCAACTTGGCACCACACGTCGGACAAATCACCTCGATAGACATGAGAGCTATCCTCCGTTGCGTGTTCGGCCTTCTTCGTGGCCACTCTTCCATCTTTTACGCGGAGACATAAATAATGCTTTTTGATGACCCGAAACAAGGCTCTCGATAATGCTTCTGAAAAAGTTTAGATCATATTCTTGATCTCACGGTTCCACCACCGGACCATTTCGGCGGAACCTGCCTGTCCCGTTGACTTCGCATCTGTTATGGTTCATCGTTCTCTCAAAGGATCTGAAATGATCACCACAGAATACAACCCGCATTATCCCTGGGCAGATGGCTTGTATGTTAGCTACTGAGATAGCTGGCTTCTGGCGGCACAGGTAAAAAGTCGGTCGGTGGCTGGCTCTGCCCCGTGTGTTCTGTCGTTTTATGGATCAACTGATAGAGGAAATGGGCGATTTGTAACAAGTCCCCGGGTTGCAAGACCTGGTAAGTTACCCGTACGCCGTTGACACGGATACCGTTGGTGCTGCCCAAGTCCCGGACCAGTAAGGAGTGTTCCCGTGAAGCCAGAACACAGTGGCGTCGTGAGATTTTTCGGGAGGGAATGACCACATCACACTCGTCGGAGCGACCTACTAGCAAAATCGGTTTGTCAATCGGGATAGGTATGCCCTCCGACAATGCCAGCAGAAGCAGAGGCATGATCTGCTGATCCCCTTCCACAGTGTTGGTGTAGTTGTTCGCGGGGGTATTCTCTGAATTAGGGGAGTTTTGTCAGTTTGTGTACGCTCCTATGCGGGAGTCTGCTAGCAACCGTTCTTTATAGGGGGCCATGGTACAGCCGCAAGGATTGTAAACTCAGACCGAGCTATTCCCCACATGCCATTACCAATAGCACACCTACGGAGGTGTTGCCAGAGCAAAAATACGGCTTATGAGCCAATGGTGTGGAGATGAGCTATCGTAACAGAAACTCAACCATTGATCCTAATGGCTTTATGGTAGCTCCAAGTTCCGGTGTTTGTGGAATCGAAAGAGTCCTCGGAGTGTCTGACGGTCTGGAGGGAGAGGTGCCCGGGAGGGGGGCGAGCAGTACAACAGGGGCATGAGGGATTGCGTATTTCAGCGATGCATTATGCCGTACTGTCGGGCCACGGTAGATGTGGGCCAGACCACCTTTCGCTGTCCACGCTGCGGCGGATTGTTGGATGTGGACTACGAATGGGATCGGTTGCCGTTGCCCCGATCCTTGTCCGAGTGGGCAGAAGTGTGGTTTCGGCGTAGGGAGTTGCTGGATTTTTCCGGGGTATGGCGTTTTCGGGCTTTGTTTCCCTTCGCCGCCGACGAGTATGTCGTGACCATCGGAGAAGGCCAGACGTTGTGTTTGCGCTCGGATGCTGTTGCATCCTATGTCGGTTTGCGTCCTGGGCGTTTATACTTGCAATATGAGGGGCTCAATCCCAGCGGCAGCTTCAAGGACAATGGCATGACCGCGGCTTTCACGCATGCCCGGCTCACGGGTGCTAAACGGGCGGCGTGTGCCAGTACAGGAAACACCAGCGCCAGTTTGGCGTTATACTGTGCCGCTTCCGGGTTGATGCGAGGCATTATTTTCATCGGTTCCGGTAAGATCAGCTATGGAAAACTCTCCCAGGCCTTGGAACATGGAGCCTTGACGATCCAGATTGCTGGTGACTTTGACGATGCCCTGCGACGAGTTCAGGAAATTGCCCGGCACTTGGGGATTTACTTGGTCAACAGCATCAATCCCTTCCGGCTCGAAGGTCAGAAAACGATCATGTACCGGGTGCTGGAAGCTTTGGACTGGCGGCCGCCCGATTGGATCGTTGTGCCGGGGGGGAATCTGGGGAATGTTTCCAGCTTCGGCAAGGCATTCGGCGAACTAAGGCAGCTGGGGCTTCTCTCCCAGCTTCCCCGTCTGGCCGTCATCAATGCCTCTGGGGCCAACACGTTTTATGAGTTGTACCAACGCCGCGGACTGCGTTGGAATGGTGGGCACTTCGATCAGCAGTTGATTCAATCCTATCTGAACGAATTGGATGCCGCTCAGAGACGAGCGGACACCCTGGCCAGTGCCATCGAGATCCAGCGACCGGTCAATCTCCCCAAAGCCTTGCGTGCTTTGGAAATCTGCGGTGGTGTGGTGCGGGAAGTGACGGATCAGGAAATCCTGGATGCGAAGGCCCAAGTGGGAGCTGGTGGGTTAGGATGTGAACCCGCTAGTGCCGCTAGTGTAGCGGGGCTGCGTCGCCTCGTGGCAGAGGGAACGATCCAAAAGGGGGAAACAGTAGTCTGTATCCTGACCGGCCACGTGCTCAAAGACCCGGATGCCACTGTGGCCTATCACACAGATGATCGGGCCCTCTTTGAACAGAAATTGGGGCGCCGAGGAGTCCAACACGCCACCTATGCCAATCGGGCGGTCCAAGTCCCGAATGATCTGGCGGAAATCATCAAAGCGATTGAACTTCATGCCTGAACTTCCTCAGGATGGAAGGAATGCTCTGGGCAGGCGCAAGAGACGAGGTTATCGAAGGGAGGGCTGGGCATATCGACGGGAAAATTGAAGATGCAATGTTCGGCTGGACTGGTTTGAGCATACGGATACGGTTTGGATCTGCAACCTCTGGCAACATGGGCAGATAGGCCGGCTCAGAACGTGTCCCGGACGCCATCCACCTACGGATGGCCTCCGGTGTGCGATGCGGCGGTCTGTTATTTCCCGCCGGGAATGCGAAGTCGTGGCTTGTATAGCAGTAAGCGGGGTGATAATCTGGCAGCACGAAGGACTTTTGGGTAAGGAAAGCGAGCTATGACAGCGATGATAGGACTCGTGACGGGACTGGAGCAAGCGGCACAGTGGCTCCGCCAGGCCGAGCGTGTCTGTGTGTTGACAGGGGCGGGGGTGTCTGCAGAAAGCGGTGTGCCCACATTCCGCGGCAGCGATGGGTTGTGGGAGGGACACCGCATCGAGGATGTCGCCAGCCCGGAAGGTTTTCGCCGCAATCCTGCTTTGGTGTGGCAGTTTTACAATGCCCGTCGGGCGAATTTGCGGCAAGTGCAGCCCAATTCCGGCCATTACGCTCTGGCAGCGTTGGAACGTCAGTGGGGGGATCGGTTCACCTTGGTGACACAAAATGTGGATGGGTTGCATCAAGCTGCTGGCAACCGTCACGTTCTGGAATTGCATGGGAATCTGCGACGGACACGCTGTTTGGGATGCGGAGAGGTGCGGGACCGCGGCTTGGAACCCTTGGACCCGTTGCCCCACTGCCCACGCTGTGGTGGACCGCTCCGCCCCGATATTGTCTGGTTTGGGGAAATGCTGCCGGAGGAGATTTGGCAAGCCGCGGTCTGGGCCGCCCACAGTTGCGATCTGCTGTTGGTGGTAGGTACTTCGGCCAAGGTTTATCCGGCAGCGTCGCTCATACCCATCGCCAAGCGGGGTCAACCGCCCGCCAAAGTGGTGGAAATCAACCTGAGTCGAACAGAGGCCAGTCCGCAGGCCGACTTGGGTTTGTATGGACCCTCGGGTGTAATCCTGCCGCAGTTGGTTCAGGCCCTGGAGAGCATGCCATGACGGCCCGGTTGCTGGACGGCAAACAGACGGCCGCGGCGATTCGGGCTGAGGTGGCAGCTGAAATTGCGCGACGTCGTAACCAAGGCTTCCCCCCTCCAGGTCTGGCCGCGGTTCTGGTCGGGGACAACCCTGCCAGTCAAGTCTACGTGCGGAACAAACATAAAGCCTGTCAAGAAGTGGGGATAACCTCGTGGGTTCATCAACTCCCCGCCGACATTTCCCAGGCGGGTTTGCTCGATTTTCTTCAGCAACTCAATGCCGATTCCCAGGTGCATGGAATTCTTGTGCAATTGCCGCTACCGCGCCATATCGACGAATTCGCGGTCCAACAGGCGATCCTACCTTCCAAGGATGTGGACGGGTTCCATCCGGAGAATGTCGGCCTGCTGGCGCTGGGACGTCCTCGCTTTTATCCCTGTACTCCGCACGGGGTGATCCAGTTACTCAGGCGGGCCGGATATGACACAATAGGGAAAGAAGTCGTCATAGTCGGTCGGAGCAATATCGTCGGTAAACCTTTGGCGTTGATGCTGTTGCAGAAGCGTTCGGCTCAGAATCCCGCCGCCGGTGAGGCGACGGTTACGGTGGTCCATACACGCAGTCGGGACCTGAGGGAGTTGTGCCGACGAGCAGAAATCCTTGTGGTGGCCGCGGGAGTACCTGCCTTGGTCACGGCGGAGATGGTCCAGCCAGGTGCGGTGGTGGTCGATGTCGGTATCCATTCCGTCGCGGGCAAATTAATGGGCGATGTTCACCCGCAGGTCGCCCAGGTGGCCTCCGCCCTTTCACCGGTTCCCGGGGGAGTGGGACCGATGACCATCGCCATGCTTCTGGTGAACACGTTGCAGGCTGCCGCACAAGCCGAGTGTCGCTGATCGGTTCGCATCGGCCTCGCCTCAACGCCTTTCGGGAATGTGGAGCCTGATCATCTCCGTTCCCCGAGTTGATCCAGGAATTGAAGAGATGGCTCCGGCGGGCGAACCACCTGAGAGAAGCCTGGATCAGATCAATCCCGCGGAGTGCGGCTCGGTTATCAGATGTTCTACAGTCAGAGGGGGAGCACAGCGTCTATGACGGTCAACTTGACGACAGCGACCCGCCTGGGCCTGAATCTTTCCGTCTTTCTGGGAGTTTCCCTGCTGCTCTATCTAGGGCGAAGCATCTTTATTCCTCTAGTGCTGGGAGTCCTCCTGGCTACCGTTCTGCATCCCTTGGCCCGTTTCCTCCAGCGTGTGGCATATCTGCCCCGCTTCTTCGCCTGTGTGGGAGCTATCCTGGTCTCCTTGTTGCTGCTGCTGATCGTTACGATGGCATTAGCCATCTCCGTCTCACGCACGATCGAAGGATTTCCGAAAAGCGAAGAGGAGTGGAAACAGCAGTATCGCGAGGTGCAACAGAACCTGAGCCTGCTGTTCCCCTACGGAGTCGAGCGTTGGTTGCCACCGGACCCGGACCAATCCAACGTTTACCGAGCTGCCCGGGACTTCTTTGCAGGTTCCAAGATTTCCGAGGTGCTGGCTGCTTTGCTCGCCCGGACCAGTGAATATGTCTGGTATGTCATCCTGATTCTCTTCATTACGTTGTTCTTGCTCATCGAAGGAAATATGTTGACCGAGAAAGTCCGAGCCATCTTCGGACCCGCGGAAGAAATTCAGAATCGGGTCACGGCGGCAGTCCGGGAAATGGCAGAGTCGATCCGAACCTATCTGGTGTGGCGGACCATCATCAACATCGTTTTGGGGATTGTGCTGGGGGCTATCTACAACGCAGCCAATCTCAAGTACTGGTATCTGTGGGCGTTGCTGGTCATTCTGCTCAGTTATGTTCCCTATCTGGGCACGATCGCGGCAGGAATTCCGCCGGTGTTGGATGCCTTGCTTTTTGTCAGTCCGCTTGTGAGTCTGATGGTTCTGGCAATTTACTCTCTGATTGTAACGGTGGAAGGATACCTGATTGTCCCGTGGATCATGGGTCGCAGTATGGACTTGAATGCCACCACGGTCATTTTAGCATGCTTGTTCTGGCAAGAATTGTGGGGTGTGGCAGGGTTGTTTCTGGCGATGCCGATCATGTCCGCGATTCGTGCCATCTGCATGCAGGTCGAGGGGTGGGAGCGGTGGGGACAGTTGCTGAGTTCCGGTCCCAGTTCCTCACGTCCCCTGATGGGGGAAAGTTCTTGGGTCAAGGGGAGGGACGGTTCCTCGCCTGTGTCTGCAGGAGCAAGTGGGACTGTGGTGACGGGGCCCTAGTTTTGCCAGGGGGGAGACCGTTGCCCGGCAAGGGGGGTAGGAAATCGTGGGCAGGTTGCCCTGCCGACCCGCCCAAGTGGGGAAGCTGCTCTGCCGACCTGCCCAAACGGATCAGGCGATCACGAGCACGACGCGGAAGCCGATCGTTTCCGAGGCCGCATCCGGCAGGTGACCGCGTCGGGCAGCACTGCGGCAGTCATACGCCGGGGATTCCCAGCAGCCACCACGAATGGTACGCAGGGTTCCCGTTTTCGGCCCTGTTGGGTCCTCGGTCGGACTGTCGAAGTAGTAGTATTCATCAAACCAATCCTGGACCCACTCGAACACGTTGCCATGCATATCATGCAGGCCCCAGGGATTGGCGAGGGTCTGCCCGACAGGCGCGGTGCTTTTGCCACCGTATTTACCGCCCGAACCGGCGAAGACGGCATATTCCCCCGTAAGGTGTTGGCCGCAGAAAAAGGGGGTTGTCGTCCCTGCGCGACAAGCATACTCCCACTCGGCCTCGGTGGGGAGCCGGTAGATGCGATGGTGGATTTCTTCTTCTGGCATACGGCTGAGCCGGTCACAGAAACGCATCGCTTGATCCCAAGTGACATTTTCCACGGGATGGTCGGGTCCGCCACCCCGATGTTTCCGGAACCGACTGGGATTCTTGTTTTTGACCTTTTCGTATTGCTCCTGGGTTACAGGAGTTACGGAAATGTAAAACGGTTTGGTGATGCGGACCTCGTGCTGGGGGGATTCCCCGTCGCGACGCCCCGGTTCACTCTCCGGTGAACCCATCAGGAAGGTGCCGGGATTGATGCGCACGAAGGTCATACCCACCGAGTTGCGAATGATCCGCAGTCCGGCCGTGGTACTGGAAGGACTGGTGGAAGCGAGGGCGGCAGCGGCGGCACCGGCGGCACTCAGAATAGCCGCGGCTGTGTGGGCGGCTGCTTCACTTGATTCCGGCTTGCCCCGTATGGTCACCGCAGAAGTATGGATCACTGAGGAGCCAGGGTCACGCAGCGAGATCAGGCGGGAGCCGTCGGGTAACTCACCCGGTGGAGCCACCGTCACCTGCGCCAGCATTTCGCCGAGGGTGACGGCATCCTTGGGCCGGCGATCGGGACGGGTTGACAAACAGGCTTGTAAAACACGTGCTTGGGAGTCGGTAAAACCGAATGGGCGAAACTCTTCGATCCACTCGTTGCCCACCGGCGCGGATGCCGCGGCATCACGGCACAACAGCTGATACCAGATCACGCCCAGAGCGTGGACATCATCTGTGGCTGAAGGCGGTTCCTTCTTCATCTGCTGCGGTGACGCATACAAAGCAGTTGCCGAGCCCCGTTGACTGAGCCGCAATTGCTCAGCACGTGGCCCCACCCGTGCGATCTCCAACGAACGCTCGCTTTCGATCTGACCCCAGCCGTAATCGGTTATCCAGAGCGTGAACTTGCGGTCGTCGGTCGGCTTGAGCAGAATATTGCTGGGTTTCAGATCCCGGTGAATGATGCCGCGCTTGTGAGCCTCAGCCACCACTGCCGTGATCCGACGGATCAGCTTCAACGCCGCTTCGGGCTTGGGACTACCGTACCGCAATTTCCACTCGAAAAGCAACCCCCCCAGGTCGTAGCCCATGACCAAGGGCGACTCCAAGGCGGCGGGTTCCTTTGCTTCATGAGGCAGGTACACGGAACGCAACGGCACAACTCCGGGTACCCCGTTGAGGCTGAACACTTTCTGGAACAGCTCAGCACTGTTGCGAACACGTTCATTGCTTTCTGGATCCACCGCCAGCTTGATCACCGCAGGAGACAATTCCGGTTGATTAGGATGCTCCGCCACCCAGGTTTCCGAGCATTCTCCAAAACCACGCAACTCGATCAACTTCCACCCCTCCAGGATCGGTGGTTGATCTCCGGGGCGATAACGAGGAATCCGCGGTGGCAAAAAGGCCGCTAAATCCTCGGCTTTGGTAATCTGGAACTCTTCCGGTGCCGTCAACCCCCGAGGGTCCGAAGGACGACGCAACATCTGGCGTACCGTCGCGGGCAAAGCTCGCAGATAATCCCGCAACTGCTCTTTGGGAACCGCATGGGTCAACGCTAGATCCTCGATCAGCTCGCTCAGTCGTCGCTCCAATTCCACTCCTTCCACGGCAGCACACATCTGTAAGGCTACGCGTTGATCAGGGCCGACCAGCTTGCGGTGCAGATAATCAAAGGCTGTTCGTGTCACCTCGGAGAGGACGTCGGCAAAGGGCCATTGACCCAGCAAGGCCTTACGACCCTTCTCACATAAGGCCTGGCCCACACTTTCCAATAAAGCCTGCAACAATGGCATGGCACGCCCTCCTCGGGAAAAGATTGAGAGGCTGAAGGTTACAGAAAGCTCAAACGGGCGTGGCGAGTCTTCTCAATTTCTTTATACTGTAAAGCACCTCGCCTGCCGGTACAAGACAACTTGAACCTTCTGCCGGGAATTCGTCCGTCTTCTGTTCGTTCTCGACGGTCTAGGGTCTTGGATGGTTCGCAAAAGATTCGGGTTGGGGTGGGTCTCTCTTGAGCCGTGTCTCTGGAGTTTCCCAGAGATTGTTATCTGGCTCCAACGCTATCGATCCATCTCTTAGACGATCCTGATAGACGGAAAGTTCAGAACGAGCGACCACTCGCACCAGCTTCTCACGTGGGGAGGAGTTTGCCAACTCGCAACCGAAAGGGGGTTATCAGCATCATGATGGAGAGGGGATTACCGAGTTGTTTCACGTTGGGACAGATGTGCCGATGAAGAAGGTGGAGGCAGTCTGGGAGAATTTGCCCGATAAGAGGAGACCGAATGCTGCAAGCGTGTGGGACGTGTCAGCAACCAGGCTGTGGGAGCAATAACCAAAGTCGTACCTAGCAGAGTCAGGGCATCAACAGGATGCCCGAAGAGCCACACATCGAAGGCGAGTGCGAAGACGATCTGCGTCAAACCGACCACGGAAACAGCAGCGGGGGCACCTCTGACGAAGGCGAGGGTCAGGAAAATCTGCCCTACCAGTGCAGCCAGCCCCATACCCAGCAGTTTGATCCAGGATGTTCCTTCAGCCAGGCCGCTGAGGGAGTGTTCCTGAGGGGTCAGAAGAAAAACTGCGAAACAAACCCCCGTGGCTACGGTGGAAAAGTGCACCACTACCATGGTGGGGTCGATTCCCTTGAGTGCATGCAACCCCAACATGGCTACCGCCGTGAAAAGGGCGGCGGCCAGAGCAGCTAGGACTCCCCAATTCCGCTGAGCAAAATGAGGTTGCTCGACCAGTGCCACGCCCACGATGCCCGCTAAGATGGCCAGGAGGATACCCCGGCTGGGTCGCTGACCATAAAGGGGCCAGGATAAAAGCGCTACCCACAGCGGAAAGGTGTTGGTCAGAGTGATGACATCTGCGGTGGGGAGTTTGCCAAAGGCGTAAAAAGTGCAAACCATGCTGCAGCTGCCCGCACCGCTGCGGACCCACAAACGCCACGGTGCCCACACCAGCCGTACCCCGCTTGCACAGGCCAGCATCACTGCAAATACTGCCACCAGACCAGCCCGGAATAAGGCGGTAGTTTGCCAGTCGCACACCCGCGCCACTTGCACCAGGTCATGCACCAGCACCGCCATGACGGTAAAGGAAAAACTCCCACACAACATCAACAGGTAGGGTCGGATCTCGGGATTGCTCATGGAGAAACATTAGGCATTACGCCGGACTTTGGCGTGGGGAGTTCCCGCGCTAGGCTCTGACGACATGTGGAAAGCACGCTGGCGACAGGGACATGTTGACAATAAGGTGCCGGCCATCATTCCCCGATCTAAGTGGACCGATCCAAGTGTTACACCCTTACACCGTTCTGCCCCATCGACCGTGACCTTCTGAGTTTCATCCCCCTGATACCGAAAAAGCGGAGTACCCTCCGCCTTCGGCCAAGGATCGACAGGAAGCTACAGGGCCATATGAGCCGATCAATCCCACTGTGTGAGAACCTCGCCCCCGCAGCGGGTTCCCAGGGCCCGCCAGGTCGGCAGGGGGATGGTGCTATTCACGAATCGCACGGAACCGTCCATCAGCAACACGTTCACGCCATGGGGGTGGTAGCTACGACTGGTGATCACCGCGTAGGTGTCTCCTAAGTTGGGCTCACGAGCACTCACGAAGTTGACGTCGTAACCGGCATACATCATCGCCGTATTGGGCGGAAAAGTTGTGGTAAAGCCGGTTTCATCCACCTTGCCATCGACCCATTCCACGTGGCATACCTTGCTGGGGTCGAAGGATGGGCTGATCCCGCTGAGGCCAAAGGCGTTGGCCAGATCCGCCGGTGAGCTCGGAGGTGGCATCAGAATTGGATAGCTGACGGTATTCGGCACACCAAGAACTTTGGGGGTGAAAGCCTTGACTTCTGCTACTGCTAGAGTGTTACTCAGGCCATCGGTAAAGTCCGTGGCCCGGTAGCCGCGATTCGGCCCAAACGCGCCGTCGCCCAGATACATACCTCCGCTTTTGCGAGTCAGAACAGCCCATGTCCCTTGGTTGACGACATAATTGATCACCCAGTGCTTATGGCCGTAGGTTGGATCGGTGCCATAACCCTGATCCCAGGTTTCCGAGGGACAAATGAATGTGGCGATACGCCGGGAGGATACCTCAGGTTGAACATTATAGTTCCGTGTGAAATCAATCATGCGGAATAGATTCTCCTGCTCGATGTACGGAAGAATCCGGGACATCGCGGACCATGCATTGGTCGTCACAATGGTACCGCCACTGTAGAGGTAATTCCCATTCGGGGGCAAACCGTTGTTTACGTCCATGTAGTTATGCATGGCCAGACCGATCTGTTTAAGATTGTTGGCACATTTGATCCGCGAGGCGGCTTCTCGCACTTTCTGGACAGCGGGCAAAAGCAGACCGATCAGGATCGCAATGATCGCGATCACCACCAACAACTCGATCAGGGTGAAGGCTTTGCCGTGAGAAAGACGCTGAGGACGTAATCCGATCCGTTGCATAGGGAATTCTCTCTGAGGGCAGTCAACGGGGCTCAGGACACCAAAATGACTGCATAGCTGCGGTAGGTGAGCACCAGGGGTGGAGAATTGGCTCTCGCTGACGGGATCAACCTAAGAGCCAGCGGTGCATACCAGAGCAGCGGCTGAGCAGTCCGGGTTGAAATCGAGGCGACGATCACCTCTACTTCGTGCTATTGCGACTGAGTCGCAATAATCAATCTTACTCTACGCCTCGTGGGACGCCTGGTCAATACCGGGAAAGAAAAAAATGGTCCGAGTTCCTCTCAATCGATTACACCGCCACAATTATCGCAACTGCATCTCAGTCGGACGAAAGGGTTCTGGGTATAACCAAATTCTCCGAGGCACGGACACCACATGAATCGAAGCACTCGCAAAACGTGCCTCCCTGTTACTCCGTAGCAGGATACCGTTTGTTTGCTGGCCGAATCCTCCGCAGCGATGAGACGCCCGCAGGGGCCAGAGAAATGCTGATTGTCTTGTGCGATATGCACCTGAGGAGGGCGGGCGTCTCTCTTACGCCCAGACCCGCCGGGGCAGGTTCAATAATCAGGGAGAAGCAGGCCAAGATTTGCGATTCCTGCAAGGCAGTGATCTTATGTGTTTCTTGGGCCTGCACGGTGCTCCCGCTTTATTTACAGTACTCCCGCTTGATTTATCGAAGTGTTGTGGTCTATCTATCGAAGTATTGCGAGCGATGCGAGTTCCCATCGTACAGATTCTAATTGTGGCCTGTTTTGTTGCAGCCACTCCAGACACCCCCCTGGCACTAACAGGGGGGTGAGGATGGGACACGTTACTGAAGCAAAGGTAGGGGTTAGCTATGTAGAAGGTTGTTGGGTACTTGAAGGGCAGGGGAAGCCGGTGCCATCTGCTGAAGGTGCCATTTGACAAAAATCAGTGGCAGGAAGCGGTGTGGACTCGGCTACCACAGCATCCCCGCAGACCCTTGCAGCACGGAGCCGGGGAGGGGCAAACGGCCACCGGCACCTTGACCGTTGTCTCATAGGGCACCCACTTGACAAAGGTCTGCTTGACCACCTTCTCGACCGGCACACACTTCTTGACCACGCGGACGCCGGTCTTTTCCACCAGCTTGTGTGTGTGTACATCCACCTCTTTTTCCACGGTTTCATGGTAGCAGACGTGACGTTTGCCTTCTTTCTGGACCGGCACATACTTGCAGATGGTGACTTCCTTCTCCACCATCTGAGGCTCATACACGGTGACTTTTCGTTTTTCCGTCCGGGCGACCCGTTGCATAACCGTGACTTCCTCTTCAACCTCTTTCATGACCTTCTGCTTCTTCATCACCGTGTATTGCACGGTCTGGGGGCACGGATGGTCACAAGGATCGGCCTTCCGACAGCAAGCCTGGAAGCAGCAACCACGGGGCCTGACGACCACTTCCACCGTAGTCGGTACGCAGACTGTTTCACAGACCCGCCGCTTCTGCTTCGTTTTGACCGGTACGCATTCGTAGGTGACAACGTCAACCTCTTTGGTCACCGGTTTCATCTCACACACTTTGACTTTTTCTTTGACATGTTGCGGTTCCATGACGGTGTACTTGTAGGTTTCTTCCTTGGTACGCGGTTCCAGGACTTTGACCTTCTGCTTGGTGATGACAGGTTCACAGACGACGTATTTGTACTCCTCACGGACATCACGCCATTCGTGGACGATGACTTTGACATCTTTGGTTTCCGTCTCGCACTTGTAGGCGGTCACCTTCTGCTCCACGTAGCTGACGGAGCAGGGTGTGGCACAAGAGGCCGTACGTCCCCCAAAAGCCGAAGCTGTCGGAACACTCAATGCAACAGCAGCAGCAGATAACAGCCCCCAACTCCAGAAACGCCGTTTCATAGGATCAGACTCCTCCCAAGCTAGTGGATGGGGTACTCTGACGTTCCTTGTACAGTTTCCCCAAAAAACCAATCGCCCTTCCCAAGGGATTGCCGTTTCTCGTTTGGGACGCCAGCTTCCCTGCTCCTTGATCCTCAAAGCTGTCCATGCTTCCATTTTGGCGACTTCTCTATTTTCTCCAATCTTCCGCTTCGATACAAAGCCTATGGTTTGTGCGGTCGAAGGGCAATAGCAAATTAGGATCCATGGGGCGATTTTTCAGGGGAATCTGGCGACAAACGTTTTTCGCAAGGTTGATCGGGGGAAAATTTGTTGATCGGGGGAAAAATTGTTCTCTAGCCGAAGTTTCCCCTAGGAGGTACGATCACGACACCGCCTGGATATGTGATGCGTTACCGGATTGATCTGGGAACGCATCATAAAGGTTATAAGCTGCCAAGGGGTTCGACTCCCTGACCGTAACTAATGAAGGAAGTAAATTCCTTGGGGGGAGTACGGCGGTGGGACACCAGACAGACCACGGCAGGTGGACTGATTACCCGTGGATGAAAAAAGACTTGTGTGTTTGGTTGACCATGAACAGGACAAAGGAGTGACACCCATGCAATCTTGGCGTATCGCAGCACATGGTTTGCTCATGCTTCTGGTCTGGGGAATTGCCATCTGGCCGATGACGGAGATGAGGGGGCAAGCTCCCTCAGCGGAGTGGATACCGTTGTTCAATGGACGCGACCTGACAGGATGGAAAATCCCTAATCCTCCCAGTGGGCAATTCCAGGGCGTGCGTGAAGTCAAAAATGAGTCCGGGAAAGTGACCGCTTTCGTGGGTATCCTCAAAGACGGTAAGGAAGTGACCCTGTGGCAGGTCCGCGAGGGCTTGCTCATTGGAGGTGGTCCAGCCAGCCATATTTTCTCAGAAGTCGAGGCAGACGATTTCCACTACCGCGTGGTCGCCAAGATCAATGACAAGGGGAACAGTGGGCAGTACTTTCGGACACGATTTGGTCCGGGTTTTCCCAAAGGTTATGAAGCTCAGATCAATGCGACGCACACAGATCGGATTCGGACCGGCAGTTTGTACTTCCCCAAGATCAAGGAAGTGCTGGTGCTGGATCAAGCCCCGCATAAGCCGGATGAGTATTTCACGCAGGAGGTCATTGCGATCGGCAACCATATCCAAGTGTTTGTCAACGGCAAGAAGACGGTAGATTGGAAGGATCCGAATTACACATACAAAAAAGGACATTTTGCTCTGCAGGGGCACGACCCCGGTAGTGTGGTGACTTTCAAGGTGGTGGAATATAAGCCGATGGGCGAGAAGTGATCAGCGGAGAGATTCACACGATCAGGTCAGGCCAGACTGGGGACAACCCGAGGGGAGGCGGGCGCCGATGACATTGTCTGGGGTGCTGTTTGCAGTGGTAGCGGCGGTGGTGGCGATTTCGGCCTTGGGTGTGGTGCTGAGCCGCCACATTGTCCGAATGGCCGTCTGGTTGCTCTTCAGTCTGGTCGGTGTGGCTCTCTTATATTTCCTTCTAGGTGCAGAGTTTCTCGGAGCGGCCCAGTTGATCGTGTATGTGGGGGGCATCCTGGTCCTGTTGGTGTTTGGAGTGATGTTGACCGCCCAGGGACCGCTGCGGGAACTCCGCACAAGACCGGCGGAGTGGGCTGTGGGTGGGATCCTGGCAGCAGTGCTGCTGATTCTAGTGGCCAGCGTTCTTTGGCGGTTGCCTGCTCCGCAGGCCAGCACCGGCCCGCTTCCCGGAACGGGACCGCTGGGCTTGGGATTGCTTGGCATTCAGGAGACAACACCGAGTGCCACCCTCTCTGGCTTGCCGGAAGACCGTGAGAAATTGGGGCGGACACCGGTCGCGTATCTCCTGCCGTTCGAGATTGTGTCGATACACTTGCTGGTGGTCTTGATCGGTGCGGCTTATCTCGCCCGGGCTCGACAGAGGGTTGCCACAGTTCAAGCTCCAACGAGATAGCATCGATCCGGTGAAGTGGGGACTTCCCCATCCCGGGCCGAGGAACTGCCTGAAGCTCAAGATACGCGAAGGAATGATCTTCAGGTGACAGAAGAAAAAGTGATGGGAAGGCAAGGATTGCAGTCAGGGCGAGCATGTATGACCAGCGTCCGTGTCCCTCGGTCTGCCTCAGGTGAGGGAATGAATTCGTCCTCCCGATTGATGCGCCGAGTTGATGCGGGGTGGTGTGTGGTGAGAGTGACCTGCTAGCAAGTTGGCGAAAGCCAGATTGCCTGGCTTGAGAGAATGCGGTCAGCAGGTAGGGATCATTCCTAAGGAAGGATGGGACTACGCAGCTCTGGAGGAGGCAGAATGGCAGAGGTGGGGTTACATGCGGTACTCCTGTTGGGGGCGTGGGTGTTTGTCTGTGGTGTGGCTTGTTTGGCGCTGAAGCGAAATGCGCTGGGGGTGCTCATGGGTGTTGAGTTGGTGCTCAATGCGGCCAATATCAATCTGATAGCGGTGGCACATTACAATCCCGCCTTTCGCCTGGAAGGTCAAATATTCGCGTTGTTGGTGATCGTGCTGGCAGCGGCGGAGGCTGCGGTGGCGCTCGCGATCATTTTGCATTACTACAACATCAACGCCACTGTGGATGTCGATGCTGCCCAGCAATTGCGCAACTAGTGGCCACTGGGAGAGCCTGTTCCGGCTCGCTGGGATGAGGACAGGGGAATGGGCCACGGCCGAACGCGTGATTCGCATGCTTGTGGAATAACACCATGATACCAGGTTGGGAAACGACACCCGGGCGGTTGTATATTGTGGCGACATTGGTGCCGCTGGCCGTCGTGTTCCTGCTGGCAGTCGCAGGAATGCTGCGAGCTTGGATTCGCCCGCTCCGTAAACCGGGAAGCTGGACAGAAACAGCATTCTGGATGCTCGGCGGCGATGTTCCGCTGCGAGCGGGGGCCTATCTGTCGGTGGCGGGCATGGCTGTGACTGCTTTCCTGAGCCTGGTGGGTCTGGCGCAATTTCTGACCACCTCCGACCCGGTCGAGGCTGTGCGTTGGGCAGAACAGTGGGATTGGGTTCGCATCGGTCCAGTCTCCGACAACCCGGTCGGCATAACAGCTTCCTCTCAGCCGGCCTTTCCCGCCTTGGCCTTGCAGGTGGGATACCGCATCGATGCCCTGACGGCGGTGCTTTTTGCCATGGTGGCGGTGGTGGCGTTGGGCATTTTTATCTTCGCCTTGGGATACATGGCGGAAGAGACGCAAGAGGTGGTGGAAGACCACGAGGCGCAGCACCAGTATCATCGGGATCAATCGGTCCGTCGACGAGGACGTTATGGACGTTTCTACCTGTTCTTGTCCTTGTTTTGTTTCGCCATGCTGCATCTGGTGATCGCCGATAACCTATTTCAGATTTTCGTGAGTTGGGAACTGGTCGGCGTGTGTTCCTTCTGGTTGATCGGGTTTTATCAGGAGCGGCCCAGTGCCAGTTATGCGGCCAATAAGGCATTCATCATGAATCGGGTCGGGGATGCGGGATTCCTCGTCGGCATCGCCATTGCCTGGACCCAATTGGGAACCTTGAACCTGGAGGAGATTTTTCAACGACTACGGGGCGTATCGGCGTCCGGAGGAGAGGTGCGCTATGCTCGGATCGTGACACCGGCAGACGGGAAAAGTTCACTCCCAATGTTGACTGGCCAAGAGCCGGAAACCGCAACTTACCAGGTGACCGCGATCCGGGAAGAGGCTACCCATGTGCTGGTGCATCCGCTTGTCGCCGTTCGGTCCGAGGATATTCCAGCCCGATTGCAGATTTCGACGCAGAGGAATTTGCAAGATTACGCGGTGCTACCTTACTGGGTGTGGGTGGTAATGGGTGTTGGGATCCTCTTAGGTTGCATCGGCAAGAGTGCCCAGTGGCCGCTGCACACCTGGTTGCCGGATGCAATGGAAGGCCCCACGCCCGTTTCCGCCTTGATCCACGCGGCGACCATGGTGGCGGCGGGTGTGTATCTGGTCGGTCGCTGCTACCCCCTCTTTGCCCCCGAAGTGTTGTTGATCACGGCCTACCTCGGAGCCGTCACGGCTTTTCTCGCAGCCAGTATTGCCTTGGTGCAAACGGATATCAAGCGGGTTTTGGCGTATTCCACCTGCAGTCAACTGGGCCTCATGTTTCTGGCGTTGGGATTGGGGGGTTGGGTGGCCGGTTTACTCCATCTCCTGACACATGCCTTCTTCAAGGCGTTGTTGTTTCTGGGAGCGGGCAGTGTGATCCACGCCTGTCATCACGTTCAGGAAATGGGCCGCATGGGAGGTTTGCGGCGGAAGATGCCCATCACGGCTTACACCATGCTGGTAGGCGTCCTGGCGATCACAGGGGTGCCGCTTTTGAGCGGCTGGTACAGCAAGGAACGAATCCTGACCCAAGCTTTGGGCTGGGGACTGTATCACCCCCAGCATGTGTTGCTATGGTTGTTGCCTTGGGTGACTACTGTGTTGACGGCTTACTATATGTTCCGCCTGTGGTTGTTGACCTTTGCCGGTCCACCACGAGACCCCGAGGTATATGAGCAGGCTCAGGAGTCTCCCGCGGTGATGACTGGGCCTCTGATAGGATTGGCGCTGCTGAGCGTGGGTGGAGCTTGGGGCTGGCCGATCTGGGAGGTCGAAGCCAGTGGTTTGGCACATGTGTTGGAGCAAGCTCAACCAGCGATGGTGCGAGAATATGCTACCGTCACAGAGTCGGGTCACCATTATCACCTCCTGGTAACGGGTTTGGCATTGCTCTGTACGCTAGCCGGTGCTGGGTTGGCTTATTGGTGGTTCGGGCGGTTCGAAGTGACTGGGGAGCAGTTGCAAGTCCGTAGCCGTGTGGGACAGGTGCTGAGGAATAAATGGTACTTTGACGAGATTTACGATGCCGCCGTGCTGCGTCCAGCCGTGGAAATCGCCCAAGTGGTAGCCCGAACGGACAAACGCCCAACGGAGGGGGAACCCTCTGAACCCTCTGGGTCTGGCGTTCCCGCAGAAGAGCTGCTGGCCGATGAGCCGCCTCCCCGCCGCTATGACTGGGGAACTCTCGACGGTTGGCTCAATGCGGTGGGTGATCTGGCGGCCTCAGGGGGTGAAGTCCTCCGCCGCTGGCAGTCCGGTCGGCTACGCTGGTACGTTGGCACGCTGGCCTTGACGGCCATGCTCCTTCTGGGAATGCTCACCGTATGGAATCGCTGAGGAACAAATCGGCCGGTTGGTGTGACGGTCCAGCCCTCCGATGTGATGGTTTCGCTGGGATCACACCCCTGCCCGGACGAGGATGACCATGCTGGAAGCCGACCTGGTCTGGTTGACGGTGCTGATTTTCTTGCCCACGGGCACGGCCCTGCTATTGCTGTTGCTGCCTTCCCGAATGGTCGAAGCGATGCGCTGGGTGGCCGTCTTGGGAGCCGCAGCTACGCTGTCCGTAAGCCTCTGTGTCGTAGTAGGTTATTATTTGCTGTTGGATACACGCTTGGATGGGCAGGGTCGGCCGCTTTATAGTCCCTTGTGCCGCCTGGAAGCTCGTGCGGATCAGGCCGCTTCTGATGCTGCTCAACCGGTGCCCAAAGCCTTTCTTTCGGATGATTGGATTGCCCGCCGCCCCTGGCTTGAGGCTTTCAACATCGATTACGCCTTGGGAGTGGATGGGATTGGCCTGGCCCTGGTGGTACTGACGGCGTTCGTGACTCTGACGGCCTTGGCAGCCAGCTGGAACATCGCCCAGGGAGTGCGGGGCTACCTCATTCTGGTGTTGCTTCTGGAAACGGGCGTGATCGGTGCATTTCTGGCCCTGGACTTTTTCCTGTTTTACGTGTTTTACGAATTGATGCTGATCCCGATGTTCGTTTTGATTGGCTTATGGGGAGGGGCCCGTAGGCGCTATGCAGCCTTCAAATTCGTGCTTTATACCCTCAGTGGCAGTGTAGCCATTCTGGCAGCCCTCTTCGCTTGGCACAGTGTGGATGTGCGGGACTTTGTGGATCAGGCGTTGGTCCAGAATCGGGTGCGCCAGTTGGCCAAGGAGCGGAATTGGAACGAGCAAGAGGCCCAAAAGCATGTGCACATCCACACCTTCGACATTGTTACCCTGACGAAGGTGGGCCAGGCGGTCATGCTGATTCTGAGTGGTCAGGAAGACCGATTAGCGGCTCGGGAGTATATGGCCGAACAACCGGTCTGGGGAAGCGGCAACACGGGGCCGGTCAAGCTGTTCGCTCCCGGGGTGGATGTGCCTGCGGCGATTGCCCGTCTCAAAGCTCAGCCGGTGTGTACCACGACGTTTCAGTACCTGGTTTTCGCCCTGCTTTTCCTGGGTTTTGCCGTCAAGGTGCCGATCGTGCCCTTACATTCGTGGTTGCCCGATGCCCACGTGGAAGCTCCCACACCGATCAGCATGATCCTGGCCGGGGTGCTCCTGAAATTGGGAGGCTATGGCCTGATTCGCCTGACTATTCCCTTATGCCCCTGGGCAGCAGCCCAACTGAATCTGGTTGTGGGATTGATCGGTGTCGTCGGTATCGTTTATGGCGCTCTTGTGGCGATGGGACAGACCGACTTCAAAAAGCTGTTGGCCTATTCGTCGGTCAGTCACATGGGGTTCGTCGTGCTCGGTCTGGCAGCCTGGTCGTCTGGGAGTAGCCCTCAATACTGGCAGTGGGGCGTCAATGGGGCGGTCTTCCAAATGCTCTCGCATGGAATCACGGCCGCCGCCTTGTTTTTCGTCGTTGGTGTGATCTACGATCGGGCCCATCACCGCGACGTGCGTCGCTTGGGTGGCTTATGGGAGCCGATGCCCCTCTACTGCGGCTTCAGTGCTGTGCTCATTTTTGCCAGCATGGGACTGCCCGGGTTGTGTGGCTTTGTCGGTGAGTTTTTCGTCTTGTTATCGGCCTGGCATTTCTCTCCCGCTCTGGCAATTCCGGCTATTCTGAGCGTGATCCTCACCGCGGGATATCTGCTGTGGACATGGTTGCGTGTCTTCACGGGAGTCAATGATGCGACCCAATCTTACTCCGATCTCACCCCCCGTGAGGCGATCACGCTTCTCCCCTACGTGATTCTGGCCATTTTGTTGGGAATTTTGCCGTTCACTCTGGTGCTGCAATGGGTGGATCCAGCGATCACAGGCTGGATAGCCAACCTGGCCACACTCCGGTGACACTTTGGTGAAGCGGCACTTGGGACATGGGAACTAACAGGGTGAAAGGCCACCCCCCAGCTGCACCGGCCTGATCTGAATGTTTTGGCGAAGCCGACTCCCGATGATGGAATCGGGCGGCCCAAAGCGCATGGGAGCGGGATGACAACATTTATTGCTAGCGGAGCTTATTGCCAGCGGAGCGTCAGCGTACCTTCCTCACGACTTCGACGTTCCAGGTGGCGGAGGCTCCACCGCGCTAAGCCGAAAAAGCCGACAGCCAACCCCGCCAAGGCGAAGGCTTCTTCTGACAAACCGAAGACTCCGGGCATATGGAACAACACCTGTCGCATGGCATCCATACCCAGTGTCAGCGGAATGAGGCTGGCGACCGCTACCACCGCTTTAGGAAAAATGGTCAGAGGGAAGTTGGTTCCACTGAGCAAATAGATCGGTTCCTGGAAGAGACTGACCAGATGCCAGGCTTCGCGGCCCCAGCGCAGAAATAGCGAGGCGAAGAGCATGCCCAAGCCGTAGAGAGCGGCCAGGGTCAAGAGGAAAAAACCGATCAGGAGCCACCAACTGCCGGGACGAATGGGAATATCGAACAGGAGGACGCCGGTCAGACTGATCGCGGTGGCCCGTACCAGAGTCGTGATCATGCCACCCAGAGCCATACCGGTCAGGATGGCGGTCAAGGGAGCAGGTGAAAGCACGAAGAGTTCCAGATTTCCGGCATCGCGTTCCCAGTAGAGTTGTGCTCCCATCCCCCAGAGCACGTTGAGCCAGAAGGTCGTCAGTGCGGCTCCGAGGACGATGACGCCGGCATACTCCGGCGGGGCTTGCATCGCTCGATAGGCATACACAAACCCGGCCGCAGCCAAGACGGGCAGTACCGTTTCCTGGATCAACCAGATCCGACTGCGGAAGAGCCAGGCCACGCGAGGATAGGTGCGGGCCAAGGCTGCCAGGATAAACAGTCGCACAGTCGGTGCCGTCATCATTCCTCCTCTGTATCCCGCTGATCCGGGGCTCGAGCCATTCTCAAACACCGCTTGGGCCACGGATCGATCTGGCCGGTGGCAGGGCCATTCCTGCGTTGTTTGCGCCATTGATCGGCTTGGCTGGTTCGACCGATACATGGCATGGATCAGTGCTTCGCCATCGCCGCTGTTCAGGCTCAATCTCGATAATGGGGCAGGCGGGAAGAGGCCCGCAATTCTTCCTCGGGTTCATTTTCCTCCGGTCCGTTCAGCTGCCGACCCACCAGTTCCAGAAAGACATCCTCTAAGGTGGGTTCCTGCTTTTGGAGACTGAGAATGTGACCGCCGTGTTGAACCAAGGTCTGGACTACCGATCCGATGACGGCATCTTCCCGCAGGGAGAGCTTCACGTCGGTGCTGGTGGGGGTTGTGTGGACCTGCACGCTGTGAACCCCCGGCAGTTGACTCAGTCGGGACCATCCATCAGTGCTGGGAGCGAGATGGATGACATAACGCGGATATTGCTGCACCTGGCGTTTCAACGCAGCCGGTGTGTCGCAAGCCAGCAGTCGGCCGTGGTCGATGATGGCCAGCCGGTCACATAACTCTTCGGCTTCCGCCATGTAATGGGTCGTCAGAAGGATGGTTCGCCCGGGTTTTTCCTCCAACCACCGCCGGATGAAGGTGCGTATGGTACGAGCTGTACGAACATCCAAACCGAGTGTGGGTTCATCGAGGAAGAGGATCGTAGGATCGGTAATAAAACCACGGCAAAAGTTCATCTTCTGCCGCTGGCCGGTGGACAGGTGACTGATGCGGGTTTGGGCCTTGTCCTCCAAGCCAACAATCCGCAGCATCTGGTCGATTCGTTCATAAGCAAGGCGGCTGGGAACGCCATAGAGTCGAGCGAAAAGCCAAAGATTTTCCCGGACGGTGAGAATGCCATAACCGGAGCTTTCACCACCGGAGACCATATTGATGTAGGGACGGATCGCCTCGGCTTGAGTCACGACGTCCCTGCCATCAACCCAAGCCCGACCGGAAGTGGGAGCCAGAAGAGTGGCCAGGATTTTGATCAAGGTGGTCTTACCGGCTCCATTAGGACCAAGCAGACCAAACAACTCGCCCTGCCGGACCTGAAGATTGATGCGGTCCAAAGCAACAAAGGTTTCCGGTGCGGCCCGGGGAGCAGATACCGCGCCACGGCTGGGCGTTCTCCAGCGTTTCCACCAGGGACGACGCCAGGTTTTGGTGAATGTGCGTGTCAGTTCTTCGGTGACAATAGCCCAGCTTGCACTCATGCCATTATCTTAGAAGTGCGGGCGTATCTCCTGGGAGTGGCGGATGTCCACGGAGTGTTATCGAAGAGAGCTACGCCGTGCGGAGTGTTATTCAAGAGAGCTAATCTATCCGGAGTGTTATTCAAGAGAGCTTAGCCATGCGGGATGCCTGGTCGAGGTAGCACCGGAGCCATAGGGAACATCCTGAGCATCCAGACCTAAGCGTTTTTGCCATTCATTCCAGAGCGGTTCCAGGACGGTGTCGAAGGCCTGAACCAACTCCTCTTTGGTACGGGTTCGGTCCAGCCCCGTAATGGTGCCGGACCAAAGGTCACCCTGACGGGATAGATGCAGCCTGGGCGGAGCCTGGGGTTCGGAACCATAGAGAATAACCCGTAAGCGGTCGTGCAGGTTTTCTCGGGCCAGTTCCTCATACCAGAGTTGCTGGGTCTTTTCCCCTTCCTTGGCAATCAGAATCAACTCATCGATCTGTTGGAAAAAGCGTTCCCGACCTGGGGGGATGCGTTGGGGTGGAGCTTTGCGAAAGTCCCCTCCGGGCAGGTCAGTGACGACGATTTCGAAGAACCGACGCAAGCGCTGAAGGATCTGGACAAAATGCTCCTCCATCATCGGGGTCCAGCTACGGCGTTCTTTGAGAATGTTGCGGTACTCCTTCGCCCGTTCCTGTTGTCCCTCCCGGAGGAGGCTGAGATACCATGGGGGCGTGGGAGCCTGGCCGTCGCAATCCAGAAGCCACAAACGCCACCGATAGTTGCGGTTTCGCTTCACGAGACATGCATGGAGCGCATGAGCAAAAACGGATTTACCCGAGTTAGGATCCCCGATGATGCCTAGGATCAGCGAGCGTTTGGGTAGCGGCACAAGTTGTTCCAGCCAGGGAGGAGGAAGGTGTTCTCCCAATTGCACTCCCGCAGTGCTATAGACTAGAACGCAATGATTGATCGGTGTCAGGCAGTAGAGATTCTGGCATCCGGCCGCAATAGCTTCCCAGGCCACACGGGCATAAATCGTAACCGGTGCCTTACCCGTCAGACAGAGTTCCCGGGGGCGTTGCTCGCGGATTTGCTCAAGTGTGGGTTTCAGTAAGCACTCGATTGCCTCTGCTGTGAGGTCCTGTACGGAGTTGAGTTGCATCTGCCAAAGGTAGCAGCCGGGGTCCTGAGGTGCCGCCATCAGGTTACATGCACAATGGCTTCGATCCGAGGAGGTACCGCGGATCAATTCCTCCAAACACAGGGATGCTGCCCCCGCTGCTTGGGCCATGGCTGCCGCGTGAGCGTACATCCAGACCGATCCTTTCCCGCGGAGCGAAATCTGTCGCCCCCGATACTCTGTCAGTTGCAAAGGGAACTCCGTCATGACCTGCGGCGACCAGAACCCCTCCGGACTGTCCTGGAACTCCACGCTGTCATCACGCAGGATGTACCAATTCTTCATAACTGGACCCAGCCCATCTCGACTCAGAGGGATACCCGGTGTGCTTTCGCGTCGTTTGCCACGCCCCTTGTTGCAAAGGTCCATCAGGAACTTCGCCACTCAAGAGGGATTATTAGCAGTTTCCGATCTTGAACGCCGGGCTGTTACGGAAACGGGCGGCCTCTCCGTAGCAGTCAGTTAGCAGAGGGGGGTGAAGGTTCCACATGGCCGGTTCGCGGGATGAGCAGCAGCGCACCCAGAAACATCACAGCGGAGGCGGTGCCATAGGCGTAGGGTGGACCCAAGAGGAACAAACTTCCCACTGTGACACTGGCGATGAAATCTCCCAGTCCATTGACGGTGGCGAGTACGCCCATGGCTGTCCCTCGCAGGGATCGGTCGCAGACCAGGTCCGCGGTGATGGCGGGTTCCAAGGCTTCTTCGATTGCGATGTACACGCCCGCCAGAGCGAAGAGGACGACCAGAATACCCGGATGTGTCCAGCTGTTGAGGGTCAGCAGGGCAAAACCCAGCATGACGGCAGCAGCCAGGAGGTAAGCGGCGAGCAGGACCCGCCGGCGTCCCCAACGGTCACCCAGCCAGCCCGCCGGATAAGCAGTCAATGCACCGGCTGCGTTGCGGATCGCATACAGGACACCGGCCCAGGCAGCCGCCGATTGCAAGCCATAAGTCGGTGTCAGCAGCATGCCAGCCGTTAGAATCAGCAAAGCATGGGAGAAATCCCCGATGCCGAACACGAACACCGGCAGGAGGTAGCGCCGAAAATCCCTCGGTAACGACCGCAGGGAAGTGGTCAGTCGCAAAACGGGACGAGGTGTGAAGCGTTGCTCACGGACCAACCCCGCAAATATCACTGCGGCTGCCAGACCCGGAATTACCGTCAGCACGAACACAACTCGGTATGGTTCATCCGCTTGGGCAAACCACTCTTCGGGGAGAAAGGCGAGAAGTCCTGCTCCCAGGAGTGGCCCTACTATGGCTCCCAAAGTGTCTCCGGCACGGTGGAAACCAAACGCTTTACCGACATGTTGGGGTGGCACAGCATCCGCCAGAATGGCATTGCGCAAGGGACCACGCAATCCTTTTCCGATCCAGCCGACTACTTTGGCCAGAAACACCAGTGGCCAACTGACTGCCAGAGCGCAAAGTGTAAAGGCGACTCCCGTCAAGGCATAGCCTGCGACCACGAAGGGTTTGCGATGACCAATCCGGTCAGAGTACCAACCGATGAGCAACTTGACCGCATTCGCACTGAGATCGGCAACCCCCTCGATCCAGCCTAGTAGAACACCGACGCTTTCCGGTGGGATATGCAGCAGACGCAAAAAAGATGGTATAATCGCCGAAGCCATCTCGTAACTGACATCGGAGAGGAAACTGGTCAGACCCGCGCCCCAGACGGTACGATTGAGCCAGCCACCGGAGGTGGGGGACGCTGATGGTGGATGAGGATCCATGACCGGCCTGGTGTGTTCAGTAAACTCCTCGGACGCTCTGCCACCGTTGTCGAACCTGCTGCGGCGTGGCTGTACCGGTGACCCCGATCTGCTGAACGGTGATCGAGGCGATCAGGTTGCCAAACGCCGCCGCCTCTGCCCTGTTCATTCCGGCCAGCACCGCACTGACAATACCTGCCGAGCAACTATCTCCCGCACCTACTGGGTCGATCGGACCGTCAACAGGATAGGCCGCAATCCGTTGAAGATGGACCTTCCCCTCCCGTTCTTCGCCCAGCAGGATCCCGTCGCTCCCCTGAGTGCAGAAGACTGCCCCTTGGCAACGTTGGACCAACTGCTCGACGCACGATGCGATCGGTGCATCATACCTTGCTCCGCAGGCCTGGCGACATTCCCGCTCATTCGGTTTGAGACAGATGTGGCGAAACAGGTTGATGCGTTCCCGGCTGTCCGCCAGAACAAACTTGCTCCGGTCCTGGGATGCCAGCTCCGAGAGCCGAGCACGCACCCGCGCGGTCACCACACCGCAGTCGGCTTCGCTGACTTGATCCAACACAAGCCAGGCGTCCGCCTCACGCCAGCTCTGCTCGAGGAATTCACAGAGCCGTTGTTCGAGAGGAAAGGGGGTAGGAGTGCGATTCTTGATGTCGAGTCGATTCCACTCTTGGCCGTCAAGCATAGGTTTGGTGTAGGTCGGGGTGCGTCGTTCCGGGACGATGAGCACATTTCGAGCATCGACTTGAGGCCAGCGGGATAACGCCTGGCGTAATTCATATCCTTCACCATCATCTCCGATGATGCTGATGGGTAGGATGCGGCCAGCTCCCAAAGCGGCCAGATTGTTGATCACCGTTCCCGCTGCTCCTGCATAGCTGCGGACCCGAACCACCTGATACGCCGTCAGACCTGTTTCCAACGAGGGTTCATTCAGCTTGGAGTCGATGTCCAGATAACGATCGAGAAACAAGTCTCCCAACACACCGATCGTGCAGCGGGGCAGGTGATCTAGAATGCGGTCGATCGCGGAGTCGTCGAGCATGGCAGAACCCGGGAGAGTGCTGGTTCACGGCAGAGATGCCTGGGCAGTCGCATGATCATGATCGAGCATGCTCATTGTATGAGGGTCAGGAACCATGGGGAATTTGGAAATCCGTTGGGGACGTCGTGCCGGGCGGATCGCCGAGGAGCGTTGATGGCGATGACGCACCGGGAGAAGTCTGGGTCGCGGCGGGCTCGGCTTGGGGGTCCAGACGTTGCAGGGCATGCCAGAGAGCGGGGAGAGTGTCTTTGTGATCACCGCAGATATAAAAACTTTCGCCTCCATCCGCCACGGTCCGGACCAGAATGGTCTTCCAGGGGCGGAAGTAATAGCGTGGATCGGACTTCGGTGCTTGACGGCGGTAGTCGTCATCCAACGGCACGAGGTCGAAGACAGCGGTGGTGAAGTGGGCGATCCGCTGCCCGTGTTGATGGGCGACATTGCGGGCCATCGCCAGAGCCTTCAGGTATACCTCCGGTCCCATGACCGCCGAGCCGAAGCTGAGCACCACGCCCCCTTCCAAGTGGCGGATGTGCTCGGCGAAGATGAGGAAATCGGTGTAGCTGGCTCGCCCCAGTACGGCTCCATCCGCGTTGGGGTGCTCATGGATGATGTCGTAACCGATGCCGATGTGAACCGTGACAGGTATCCCGAGGCGATATGCCTGAGCCAGAATGGAAATGTCCTTGTACGGGAAAAGCCCTTCGGCGATCGCCCAGCCGACGCTTTCCCCGAAACCTCGACCGGCCCGGACGCCTTGAACCAGAACCTCGTTGATGCGGCCGGTCTCTTCCCACAAGCCGAATTCCCCACTGGAGACGTAGCGGGCTACGCTTTCTGTCGTGGCACCAATGAGGGCCAACTCCCAATCGTGGATGGGACCGGCTCCATTCATGGCGATCAGGGAAATCAGGCCGCGTCGCATCAGATCGATGAGGAAACGCTGGGTACCGGCCCGCAGAACATGGGCACCCATCAGCCAGATGCGAGCCGCCCCCCGTTGCCGAGCCTGAAGCAGACGCTCCGCCAGAATCGGCAAGGCTGGGTGATCAAAACGGGGGACGGTGGAAAGCGGCTGGATCGCCTCGAGGGTCAAATCATGTTGGCGGCGGCAGAGCGGTTGGAGTCGTAACTGTCGGCGATCGAACTGAGGATAAGGCATGGTGGTGGTCTCCCTGTCTGGAACAGGGGTGATCATAAACCCAGGGGAGTCGGCCGGTGATACCAGGTCCGTGTTGCTGATGTAGTAGATTTCCCGTGGTGAGGCGGGGAGAGGATCAAGGTCGCGGTGTAACAAATTGAAAGCCGGTACGCGGAGGTGAGACCTCACCGGGAAGTGTATCGGGTGGGACACTACGCCACTCCTGGCCGGAAGCCGCCATTTGATACCCCAGCCAGAACATCCGCTGGAGTTCCTCAGGATCGAAGGCGAAGCTACTGGTTTCGGCGGGAAAGTCTTGAGGCAAAGCGATCAGGCGGAATTGAGAACCCGTGACTGCACAGAGTGCGTAGAGTTTGACCAGGTCAGAACGGAACAGGGCGTACAGAGCATTGGAGACACCGCCCCCGATCAGGCCGAAGAGGCGGGGTCGATCTCGGAGCGGGTCGCGATATACTTTGCCGGCGGACAAGACCCAGATTGTCGAACCAACGGGGATGGGCCCGTTGGAGCGGACAAAGGCTTGAGCCATGTTCCCCGCATCGGCGTGCAGTTCACGGTAGCGGACGCCATTGACTTCGATATCGAATTCTACCGGGGCAACCAAACCGGGAACAGCACTGGAAGCCAACAGAATTTTCCGGACCAGCACCGGGGCATCCGGACGACCGCTGGAGGCGATGGCCGTCAGGTCCCACACCGTGAAACGATTCGTCAGAATGTTTCCTGTTCCGATGTAGAGTCTGCGTCCTTCATGATATGCTTGTTGCAGTTCGCACATCACTTCCGGAGTAATTTCACGGGCCAGCAACTCTTCCAGGGGTGCGGCGGACATCAAACCGGTTCCACGGATCAAACCGCGAATCGGACGCCAGACGAATAAGTCCGAGCGACGCAGGGTGGTAAAGCCATTGCGGAGCTTCTCGTCATATTTCGGACCGAGGAAAGCCAAGGCGGCGACGATGGCTCCGCTACTGATGCCGGTGGCAATATCGAAGACGGGACGTTGACCCGAGGCGGTCCAGCCGACCAGGACACCCGCAGTGAAAGCCCCGTATTTGCCACCCCCCGACAGTACCAGAATATTGAGGGGACGACCGGGGGTACGCTTGGGTGCTTCCCCGGCCAGCACCTGGGACAAGCCTACCACCGTCTCTACATCACCATCTCGACTCGGTGAGGTAGGACCAACATTGAGCCAGGGTTGTTCTATGATGGCCAGTGGCGGGGGATGAATTTCCGTTCGCCAGCAACCCACCACTGCTGCGCCCGCTCCAATCAACAGGAGTTGAACTACGGACCAACAGGACAATCCTCCTCGGAGACGATACTTGGGCTTACCCACCATCGCTGCCTCACCTGCTCGATTCTTCCCCCTGACAAAATGATCCGGCTGATAATCTCCCCCCTTTCCTGCGTCAAGGGGATTTCCGATCAAGCGACCCTCAAGAAGCTGTCGATCCTGGGATCAGAGAGACTCTGCGTCGCAACGATCAGCCTCTTCAGCTCCGCGGCTGTAGAAGCGCAGAATTTGGTTCTTTGAGCTCCGCGGCTGTAGAAGCAGAAGTTGGCTTTTTCAGCTCCGAGGCTGCAGAGGTGTACGATTTGGCCTTTTCAGCTCGGGAGCTGCAGAAGCGGACGACCGCCCGGAGGGTTGCCTTCGGCCTGTCAACCTCGGTGATCCTTCCGACCACCAGGGCGACTGTGAGCGCAGTTCCTGGTCTCGCAGGATGCACGGACAACCCATCATGCTGGACCCAAGAGTCGTAGTGGGAGCTGCCGCGACGGACCAATAGGGGCGCACGGATGGGGCCGATTGTACTTGCGTCGAAACTTCCGGTGGCTATAAAGCGGTGTTTTCAGGTGGCGGCGGCTGAGATCACTGGGTCTGGGCAGGTGATCCCATGAAGATAGAGCGGGTTCACAGGTGGGGAAGTTGGGTGTTGATTGGTGTCCTGGGGTGGCTGGGGGGGTGCAAATGGTGCCACAAGGTTCCTCTGCCGACTATTCGGGGTCAGGCTCCCCTGTCTGCTGATGATAGTTTGCCTCGGACAACCTTAGCGGCTCCGACGGAGTCGTTCAGGCCAGCGGAGTCGTTCAGGCCAGCAGAGCCGGACCGCGAGTTGACTCCAGCTCAGAACGATGCTCGTTCCTCGGGTTTTTCCTCTCTTTCTTCAGCAGCAGGAGCTGTAGCGACAGGGCAGGCAGAACAACGCGTAGATGGTGTGAAGCCGGCGAGTTTGAGCTGGTCCCAAACAGCAGCACAGCTCAACGAACTGCTTCAGCGAGCAACGCCCCGTATCAAAATTGTGGCGTTGGTAGGTTCCCACACGGTTGTGACCGATCAGGAAGTGCGGGAGGCTGTTTACCAGCGTCTGGCAGAGTACCGTCATTTGACGGGACCTCTCCGTGCGGCAAAACAACGGGAATTGTATGCCGATGAGTTGCGACGGATCGTGGAGCGCGAATTGCTCCTGGCCGACATGCAAGCTCGGTTGAAAAAAGCCGGCAAACTCTCGGCTATGGAAGAGATCCGGGACTATGCCGAAAAAACTGCGGAGCGGGCTCTCCGTCATATCCGTAAGGCTTACGGTGCGGAAAGCGATGAGGAGTTCCTCAACATCTTGCGGGCCCAAGGATTGACTTTGCAAGTCATCCGTCGGCAGCTGATTCGCCAGATCATGGCCGAGGAGTACGCCCGGACCTTACTCAAGGACCGGGTGCGTGTCCCCGGTTTTGCTGAAATCCGGGCCTATTATGAAACCCATGCTGACGAGTTCCGCACGGAAGATTACGTCCAGTGGCAACATATTTTCTTCAGTTATGCTCGATATCCCAGCCCATGGGCGACCCGTCACCATGCTGAGCAAGTGCGACAACAAGCTTTACAAGGTGCGGATTTTGCCCGGCTCGTCCAGCAGCATGACCAAGGCCTGGCCTCGGGCAATGGGGGCTGGGGTATCGGTAACCAACGAGGACAGATCCAGCCGATCGATCTGGAAAACGTAGTCTGGTCTCTACGTCCCGGCGAGATCAGCGAAGTGATCACCACCTCCTCCGGTTGTCACTTGGTGAAAGTGGTAGAACGGAAATATGCTGGCATCCGTCCCTTCGATGATAAACTGCAAGACGAGATCCGGGAAAAACTGCTCCGGCAGAACCGGGAACACGAATATGCTCGGTTGATCTCCGAATTGTGGCGCACAGGGGGCGTACAAATCATCACAGCTCAGCCCTGACATTCCCCGCACCCACCTCTGCTCCTGGACCAGAGCCGGATCAGAAGATTTGCTTTCCTCGGAGCAAATCCAACAACCTGCCCAGGTCGCGAGCGCTCGGATTGGGCTCTTCGATGCCTTGCGGAGAGTGGTTTTTCGGAGGGATGAGCGTGTTTTACTCCTGGAGAAGCTGGAGTTTTCCGACAACGACTCGCTGGATGCCGGGAATCTGTCGCAATCGAGTTGCCAGTTCCCAGGCATCATCCGCTTGTCGAACGGATCCAGTGATCCATAAGGTCTGGTCACGATATTCGAGGTGCAACCGGGCGTAGCGTGGATCGGAACGCTGGAGCTGCCAGGCTGCTTTCAGGGGATCGTAACGTTCCGTGGCGGTGAGTGCACCCGGAGCGACCAGAGGAACATCACGTGTGGGGAGGGTGGTGGACGCGGGCGGCAACACCGGTGGGCCAAGCACCTCCCGACCGCCCGGCAGGGCTTCTGCAGGACGGCGGACAATCACCGTCGTGTTCGCATCCAACCTATGGGCCATGTTCTGATGGTTATGGAGTGGGAATGGGGAAACCGGCGGTTGCTGTCTCCAAATACCGGGGACTTCCCGGGGGTGTGGGGGCTGCTCCGTCCAGTTTTTATCCGTCACGGCACGCAACAGGGGATCGGGCCCTTGAGAGACAAAGCAGGTGTTGCGTACATCGCGGATTCCCGGTACAGAACGAACTGCCTGTTCTGCCCGCTGGGCGTGGGCCGAAGAGGGAACCGGACCCCCGATCACGGCAATCCCATCCACTACGCTGACCACCAGATTGATGCCGCGGAGGTCCTGGACCTGATCCAATGCCGTCAACGCGGAACGCGCCAAGACCATGTCCTGGAAGCGTGGCGGAGCATTCCCAGGCGGCTCCGCCCCCGATATCAGAGCCAAACCCAATAGCATCAATCCGAAGAACAGGACTCGACGCGACATCGATCGACCACGGGAGGCACATTCGTGCAATGGCAACGGTGGCTGCTTCATTGTTCAGCCTCATGGCGGTCAGCGAAGGAGTTCCGTTCCGGGCTTTGGCATCCTGTGTCATCATCTTCCGTTACAAAACGCACCGTGGGGAGCAAACTTGAGAAAAAATGATTCTTCCACTCCCTCTTCCTGTTCGCAAGGAATGACGTAGGTAAAGATGGGAAAGCGGAAAAAAACGGAAGCTTATGCCACTTGTGAGGCCTCATCCGGTTGGTTGTGTTGTCAAGGCTTGTTCTGGAAGGTGGGGAGTAATTCGGAGAGTCCCCGCTCGGTGAGTGGCCTTGCATGGGGCCAACTGTCAACCGGAGTTCAACTCGGCTGAACATCCTGAGGGGGGGAGAGGGAAGAAGTGAAGGACGAAGAGTTGTCCGGTGGTTTGGGGTGGGGGCTAGCCGATGAACTTGGGGATGCGGCAGGGTGGTCGGGGGGAAGGGTGGATTCTGCTGTGGCCAACCGCAGAGGGAGACGCAGGAGGAAACAACTGCCTTGTCCCACGACACTTTCCACAAGCACATCGCCGCCATGTTCGCGCAGGATCTTTCGGGAAACTGGCAGACCCAGCCCTGTGCCTCGACTTCCCTTGGTGCTGACGAAAGGCTCGAAGATGGTCTCCTGTTCCTGCGGCGGAATCCCCGGGCCGTTGTCCCGGACGCGGATGACCACCCATTCTCCATCTCCTTCGACACCGGTTTGCACGACCACCTGGCCGTCAGGACGCCCCTCGACCGCCTCCAGAGCGTTGCAAACGATGTTGAGCAGGGCGTGATGGAGTCCATCGGGATCGCACAGGACCTGGTCCACACCGCAGCCACCTTGCCAGTGGAGAGTGACGTGCGCTTCCCGGGCACGTCCGCTGACCATCTCCAGGACATCTTCGCAAAGGGCATTGAGGTCCACCGTTGTCAGGTGGGGTTCTCGCTCTTTAGAAAATGAGAGCATATCGAGAATGAGCTGATCGATCCGTTCCTGATTGCGTTCGACCAGCCGCCAGCCTTTCAGGAGCAGGTCCCGGTCGTTGTCACGCAGGGCTGTGCGAACCATGTCGGCTCCCAAGCGTACGCCTTGCATGATGTTCTTGATGTGGTGGGATAAGGCCGCGATCGTCTGACCCACGGCCGCCAGGCGTTCGGCCTGCACAAGGGCCTGATGATAACGGCTTTCTTCCACGGCAATGGCCGCCTGGTGGGCCACGGCGATGACCAGACTCAGATGATCATCCCGGAATTTCCCGCCGCCTGTGTCACGGGCCAGGGCTTCCCGGAGGGAGGATTGGGTATCGAGAAACAGGACCCCGACGGTTTCCCGACGCCCCCGTAGGGGAACACACAGAACCTCACGCACGTGATGACGGTGCAGGCTATCGACACTGTGAAAACGTGCATCCGTTGTGACATCACTGATCAGCAGACCTTTGCCTTCCCGAAGCACATGTTCGACGATAGTACGACTGACCGTCCATTCGCGATCCTGGGGAACGTCGTGTCGATAACGCACGACCCGGGGAGTGAGCTGGCCGCCCCTCTCCAGCAGAACGATACAGCCATGGTCGGCTTCCGTCGTCTGCAGAACCAGCTCCAGCAACTTATCCAGAAGCTGATCCAAGTCCAGGATGTGACTGACTGCTTCCGCGGCTTCATAGAGCAGGGATAAGCCTGCCAGACGGAGGCGGACCCACTCACTGGTGACCTGAGGGTCACGAAGGATACGGCTGCCCCATTCCCCCGGAATGGTGCGGACCAGTTCCGGAGGATACTCAGGGACGGGAGAGCCAGAAACCCAACGGACGCGTTCGGTGCGTTCCACGCCGCCCGCTGCGTGTCCAGTTCCCCCTGCGACGTAAAGCAGCACCGTTTGACCCAAGGCGATGGTGTCGCCGTTGCGCAACTGCGTTTCCACTACAGCACGTCCGTTCACCCAGGTGCCGTTGCCACTGCCCAAGTCGCGCAGATGATGGGTTCCCCCTTCGGTCACACGCAATTCCAGATGCCGGCGGGACACCTGAATATCATGTAAGATCACCGTGTTGGATGAGTGCCTCCCCACCGTCACCACGGGTTCCACCAGTTCAAATTGTCGTCCTTCATCTACACCACGGGTTACGATGAGTCGGGCCACGGTTGTCACCCTCTCGGCCCCACAACCCTTGCGGGACCTTCACCACTCGATCAGGCACTTTCCCATCACACGATCCAGATCCGTTATGCCGATTGATCACCGCTGTTGGTAGATAATCTAGCAACCTTTACCTGCATATGCCGAGGGTATGGTGAGATATCACTTCCTCTGCGGGCGAGTCCGATCTCGTTGCTGAGTTGAGCCGCTTGGGCAGATCGCTGTCAGGTAGGTGGATGACAACCCCGAGGGCAGGTCGCATCGATGGGCACGGGAGCATCGAGGGAAGCATCGAAGTTAGGGGAAATTCCCAGCTGTCGGCATGCAGGAGCTGAGAGAGAGGAGGGTCGGCATGACCATCCTGCAGGAGGCACCTGCAGGGGTGATCTCTCAGGTTCATCGTCTCAGGCAAAAAGTTGGTGGAGGGGCTGACCTCGCGCTACGGGCAAGGGGCGATTCAGACGGTCACGGATTTCCGTTTCGGGGTTGATGCCGAGGGCAGCGAAGATGGTAGCGGCCAGGTCTTCGGGACGTACCAAACCGAGGGTTGAGTAGGCCCCGATTTTGTCACTGGCGCCGTGGACATAGCCGCGACGGATGCCACCACCCACCAGCACCGCGCAGTAGCATTGCGGCCAGTGATCTCGTCCGCCGTTACTGTTGATCCGGGGTGTCCGGCCGAATTCCCCTACCCAGACGACAAGCACTTCGTCCAGTAAGCCACGATTTTCCAAGTCTTCGATCAAGGCGGAGAGTGTTTGATCGGTGATCGGCAATAACTCATCCAGGCGTTGGACGGTGCTTTCGCCGTTGAAGCCGTGGTAGTCCCATCCGCCGCCGGGGCCACCGATCGAGCGGGAGAAGTACACATTGACGAATCGGGCACCGGCTTCGATGCATCGCCGCGCCAACAGGCAGGCCTGGCCGTAGGTCGTGCGACCGTAGCGCTCCCGGAGGGAACGTGGTTCCTGGGACAGATCAAAGGCTTTGCGGAAGGAGGGGGAAAGCAGCAGCGTCACGGCTTTCTGAAAGTTCTCTTCGATTCCCCGTGCCAGAAGAGAATATTCCAGCAGCCGGCTTTGGGCGTCGATGATTTCCTGCAAACTGCGTCGATGTTCCAGACGTTCGACGGTCAAATCGGCGGGGAGCGACAACTCCGGAAGTCGGAAGTCGGGCTGATTGGGATCACGAGTGATGAGCAAAGGGTTATGGGTTTTGCCGAGGAAGCTGGCATGCTGGCCGGGCGTGATCGAGCCGTCGGCGATGACATGGGGTAAGGCGACAAACGTAGCGGTCCCTGTCGGAGCCGGGCGAAGATAGCTGACGAGGCTTCCATAGGCGGGGCAGAGGTCCAGGGAATCGCGCAGACGGATGTCATCGCTGGGGGGAGGTACACCGGTCAAGCTGTAGTAACCTGCGGAATTGTGATTCTTCATCTGGTGATGCATGCAGCGGATGACGGTAAGCCGGTCTGCCAGGGCCGCCAGCTTAGGGAGACGTTCCCCGAAACGGATGCCGGGCAGACGTGTCGCCGTCACACCGAACCAGCCACGCACCTGCTCGGGAGCGTCGGGCTTGGGATCGAAAGTTTCGTGCTGCCCCGGTCCTCCCCATTGGTGCAAGAAGATGACACCTCGAGCCGTGGCCTTCTGCCGGGCGGCCGGTGTACTGGCCCAGGCGTGCAGGTCGGCGTAGCTTAGACCAAGCAACCCTATTCCCCCCACGCGGAGAATAGCCCGCCGGTTCCATAAGCGTTCGCTTACCGACGCGTTGGCCTCAAGCTTGTGCCGTCTCATGGCTCCATCTCCCGGGCTTCGTGGTACTGTTCTGAGGGACTCATCCTTCTGGTTCAGGAACTCGCTTTTTGTTTTCGGGGTCTCTTCTGGCTATAGCCTGGATTCTCCCGTGTTCGGCGCCGGCGTAGGAGTACACCATCACGGCTTCATCGCCGCAGGAGGAACTCTTTACTGTTGAGGATGGCCCACAAAACATCCTCCCAAGCTTTGCGACGGTCTGCCGCCTCACCCACGTAGCGCAGCAAAGCCTGGTGTTCCTCCGCTGTGGGGTAGCGACATAAGGCGGCCAGATACAGTTCGGCGAGAATTTCCGGATCCTTGCGGCCGGCCTGCATGAGTTTTCCGAGGCGGTTGTTCGGGTTTGTGAGCATCTGGTGGGTCAGTTCTCCGCTGAGCAACTGGAAGGCTTGCAGGAGGTGAGGATCAGTCTGACGCTCGCATTCGCAGGTGAGGAGGCGTTCCGGTTTCCCGAAGGTTCTGAGAAATTGTTCCGCCTGGCGATCGGCGACCCGACGCCCCGCGATGGGTAAGGCGGGCAATTGCTGAGCGCGCAAACCCGTGGGATAACCTTGGAAGGTGAGTGGTACCGCACAGACCTGGGACCAGGCGTCCAACAGTTCTTCAGCGGTCAGCGGGCGTATGATGGCGTGGGCATGATAAGTTTCCGATTCGCCGCTCAGGGCCGTCTGACCGTTCACCGGCTGACTGGAGGCCTGATAGGTGCGGCTGGTCATGATCCGGCGGATGAGGGGTTTGAGCCGGCCACCCTGACGGTGGAAGTCCTCGACGAGCCAGGTGAGGACTTCGGGATGACTCGCGGGATTATTCAGGCTCATGTCGTCATTCGGTTCGATCAGACCACGTCCCATCAGGTGTTTCCAGACGCGGTTGACTTGGGCGGCTGCAAAAAAGGGATTGTCCGGCTGGGCTATCCACCGGGCGAGAGTTCCCAGACGGTCGGCCTCAGCAGGCAACGGCTGGGTGTCCCCAAGCAGACGGGGGCGTGCAGGCTGACCGGTCCGCGGGTGGATCAGTTCCCCCTCTCGTTTCTGATATACCACCTGTTCCCCCACGAATTCGTGGTTATCGAAGCGGTCCCGACGATTGTTTTCCAGAATGCGATAGTCGATCCGGGCGAACAGAGCCGCGAACTGATAGTAATCATCCATCGTCCAGCGATCGAAAGGATGATTATGACAACGGGCACAGCCGATGCGTAAACCCAGGAAGACTTGAGCGACGGATTCGGCCCGGGCCATCGGCTCACGGATCGCCCGCCAGAAATTGGCCGGCGGGTGGACATAGGTGCTGCCGGTCGCACCGAGCAGCTCGCGGGCCATCTCCGGCAGCGGCCGGTCTTGAGCTATCTGAACAGCCAGCCACCGCTGGAATACGGCTACCCCTTTACGGTCGAGGGATTTTTCCTCGTTGCGGAGAACATCCGCCCACTTCAATGCCCAGTGTTGGGCAAATTCCGGACGCTCCAGGAGCCGGTCGATGAGTTTTTCTCGTTTCTGCGGATCCTGATCGGCCAGGAACGCACGAGTCTCTTCCACCGTTGGTAATAGACCGATGGTATCCAGATAGGCCCGGCGGAGGAACATCTCGTCACTGGCGAGCGGAGCCGGCGGTAAACGCAGCCGCTGCAAGCGGTGGAAGATGAGCCGGTCGATCTCATGCTCACTCTTCAGCGACTCCTCGTGAATGGGGGCGCGGTCGGGAACGAACACGATCCGCAAGGGCTGGACCTGGTTCCCATACCGGATCAGCAGGACTGTCGTGCCGTATCCCTCCCGCACCACTTCTCCTTCGGGAGTTATGCGGGCAACGCCGAGCGTCGTGAACTCTGTGGCAATCAGATGGGTCACATCCTGCCGGCTGCCGTCGTGGAACTCGGCCGTCACGTGAATGCGGAAACGGTCCTGCGGAAAGTAGATGTATTGCTCTTTGGCAGGCGTGACCTGGAGCTGACGAACCACGCTGCTTTGCGGTTCCTCCCAGGGACAACCGTCCGCAATCCAACGCTGAAGCAGGCGGTACTCCGTCTGCTGGGGCGAGAAACGGATTCCCCCTTCGTGCGGAACCAGACCCGTCGCCTTGCGCAAGAGCAGGCTCTGTTCCGGCGCCAAGGGACTGATACGTCGGCCTCCCGACTCTCGGGTCAGTGCAACATAGTCCGCCCTGGGGTCTTCTCCCTTGAGCGAAAGCTTAAATCCCCCCTTGCCGTTGAGGTTCCCATGACAGGCACCGGCGTTGCAACCGGCACGGGTCAGCACCGGCAGGACCTCCCGAGGAAACGACACACCCCGCGGTGGCGTTGCAGACATAGGGTGGGACCGGGGATCAACCGTAGAGGCAGGGTTGGAGTGTGATTCATTCCCTGCGACGGCCAGGTCA